>Ga0206994_1145_pt1 | contig 13830 bp, 12 predicted proteins | sample Alteio_BWMinCont_4_FD_153485 | JGI IMG/M metagenome (GOLD analysis project Ga0206994, IMG submission 153485) | Enriched cells from forest soil in Barre Woods Harvard Forest LTER site, Petersham, Massachusetts, United States -... | ecosystem: Environmental > Terrestrial > Soil > Temperate forest >...
CTGCAAATGCCGGTACTAAATGGCTTTGACGCGGCAATGGAAATAAGAAAACTGCCCGATACTAAAAAAGCTAACATACCAATTATAGCTTTAACCGCGTCGGCTTTATTTGATATAAGGGAGCGCGTATTTAATTCGGGGATGAATGATTATGTAGCAAAGCCATTTAAGCCCGAGGATCTGCTGAATAAAATATATGCCCTTGTAATGCTTGCTTAACAATTACAGCTCATTATAAGCAGGCAATTCTTCCATAAATTTATAGGCCCGGTTCTCAAAATCAATACGGCAGTAATAATGCTGCAAGCCGTTGCTTACGGCCAGCAAAGCAATTTTATGCGTCATGTTATAACGCGCTATCTGGTCAAAAACTTTTTGATCTATGGTTACCGCTGGTGCTTTACATTCAACCATTAATATTTTTTCGCTGGCAGAATTAAAAACTACAATATCCGAACGTTTTGCCATTCCGTTCAGCCGCAGGCCGCCCTCAAGCTTTATTAATGTTTTAGGATATTTTTTTTGGTTGATAAGATATTGTACAAAATGCTGGCGCACCCATTCTTCGGGGGTAATTACAATGTGTTTCTTCCTTATCTCGTCAAACAAGGTAAGCTGCCCGTTTTTATCGCTTATTTTAAAAGCATAAGGAGGAAGTTCGAGCGGTTGCAGCAGATCCATTGGTAAATTCAAAAATCAAAAGTAAAAATTCAAAATGGTTATCACCTCTTTTTGGTTTTTGAATTTTTACTTTTGAATTAAAGCAAGCTATTGCTTCTGAATTTTTACTTTTGACTTTACATGACTGCCGACGATATACTCAAAGATCTTAAAAACCGTAAGTTTAAACCCCTGTACCTGTTGCACGGCGATGAGCCTTATTATATTGACCTGGTTAGCAACTATGTAGAGCATAAACTACTGTCGGATGCTGAAAAGGGATTTAATCAAACTGTGCTGTATGGTAAAGATACTGATGTAATGACGGTGCTTAGCGCCGCCAAGCGTTACCCCATGATGGCCGATTACCAGGTTGTACTGGTAAAAGAAGCGCAGGATATGAAATGGGGTAGGGATGATGACGATAAAAAAAGCATTAACCCGCTGCTCAATTATTTAGAAAATCCATTGCCAAGTACCATACTTGTTTTTTGCTATAAATACGGCAAGTTTGATAAACGCAAAAAAACTTACAAAGCCATAGAAAAGCACGGCCTTGTATTTGAATCGGGCACGTTGTATGATAATAAGATACCGGGTTGGATAGAAGGGTTTATAAGCGGTAAAGGCTACCGCATAAGCCAGCAGGCAACCATGATGTTGTCCGAATACCTGGGTAATGATCTGTCGAAAATTGCCAATGAACTGGAGAAGCTGATGCTCAATATAACTGCCGGGCAGGAAATAACGCTTGAGCTGGTACAAAACAACATAGGCATAAGCAAAGAGTACAATGTTTTTGAACTGCAAACGGCCCTGGGTAAAAAAGATGTGTTTAAGGTTAACCAGATAGTCAACTATTTTGAGGCTAACCCCAAAGCAAACCCAATTGTATTGGTGCTGGGTAATTTGAATAACTTTTTTAGCAAGGTGCTGGCATTTCATTATATTAAGGACCGCTCGCAGCAAAACCTGGCCCGCGAATTGGGCGTAAACCCGTTTTTTGTAAAAGATTACGAACAAGCCGCCCGTAGTTATGATTACGGCAAAACTATGCGCATAATAAGCTATCTGCGCGAATATGACCTTAAAAGCAAAGGGGTAGAATCAAACGCTGAAGATGGCGCGCTAATGAAGGAATTGATGTTTAAAATATTGCATTAACATCCTGTATCACAAGTATAAAGAAAAAAATGTTTTTTGGGGTAACAAATATAACCTGTCATTCGTAAAAAGAGTAAATTTTAGCTATAACCCCAACCATGAGTATTATCGGTTTAATTGGTGCAATATTCCTTTATTTAGGTTTAACGCTTGTGTTTTTAGTAATGATTTTCAGCGTGCTAAAGCACGTTCAAAGAAACCATTATCCCAGTTGGAAATTTTTAGATTACGTAAGCGTGGGCTACCTGGAACACCTTTATCGTAAATATATTAAAAGGTCATAATTCCCTGTCACAGGGGCTTTGTTAATAATTTTAAGCTGATAAGCTGTTCTTATTGGTATTAACAGGTATTACACGCAAATAATCATTCTTTTACAGAATAGGGGTAAGACAGATTACACGTGCTGTCTGTTGTTCTTTAATTATAGTACCCTACTTATATATAGAGGTAGAAACATTAGCTATTCAAATAATTTACCTGTTGTAAATGGGTAGGCAAAAATGGTATTTTCATAAAAAAGTCACATTATGAAAAATAACCAAACCAACACTGTATCTTTATGTTAACTAATCTAAATAGCTTAACATAAAGATAATATAAAATTCATATTGCTATATTGTAAGTTTGCACAAAATCATATGAAACAGCCAAAACAAAAATCACCAGCTAAATCAGCAAGGAAGACAGCGAAAACCGAGCTTAAAGCGCATCTTCTGACATCACTAAAATCTATATTAGAGCAGGATAAGATAAAACTGACCAAAAAGATAAAAAGCAAGTCGAAAAAACTGGTTAAAGCCATTACCGATGAGTTGGTTACAGTTAAAGAGGCTGTTGCACCAAAACCGAAAAAGACCGTTAAAGCTGCTCCGGCACCAAAAGCCGTAGCTAAAGCAAAAGCGCCTGCTCCAAAAGCAGCAGTTAAAGCTGCACCTGCACCTGTAAAAGTTGCACCTAAAGCTGCCAAGCCAGCTGAAAAAGCACCGGCAAAAGCAATTACTATAAAACCCGTAGCTGCAAAAAGCAAAAAAGAGAAGAAGTAATTTTTCTTATATTTTTTCAATCTTGCTGCAATGTAGGGGGGATGTTAGCTTTTCAAAAAATTAAAATTCAAGTGCCAAACACTTTGTAGTATATAATTGCTATAGTTGAAGCTATTACTATAAATAACATCCATGACTTGCTTTTAATGTCTTTGCTTATCTGTGGTGTTGTTTGCATTTTATAAAAACACCATAGCATTAATATAATTAATGCTGATCCGGCAATTCCCACTATCAATTTGTTGTTGCTTGTATAAACTGCAATCATTAAAGCGACCGGAAATAATGCGACAAGAAAGGGAGATTTATCTAAAAAATTTTTCGGGTCAGGAAGGGAAATCGGTTTTATTGATTGAAGCAAATCCTTTATTTGCAAGTAGTTTTCTATAAAAACTGAAATAGCAATAGATGAGCCTTTAGTAATTCCTTTTACACGCAGGCCGTTTTTATCTTCTGTTATTTGCGTTATTTCGCTAAACGGAATTGTAACTATCGGCAAACCATTTTGTTTGCGAGATAAATAATCTGTAGCTATTGTTAGCTCGTAACTTTCGTATGCTGCCTTTTGTGTTTTAATTGCCTTATTAAAAGCGTAAAGCATAATAGCTATTAAGAAAAATATCATTACAGCCCATACGTAAAAACTTTGATTTTGCATGTTTTCGCTAAAATAGCAAATGGCTAACCCACCTATCATCGATATTAATATAACAGGTATTGCCCTGCTATGTAATTGTTTTCGGACTGTTGTGAATCCTTCGGGCAAATTTCTATATTGTGTCATAAGATATAAAGGTTGATAAATATAATATTATTCTCATCTCTTTTTTACATTTTTACAGCTATAAAAATACCACAACATGAACTATTGGCTTGTAAAAAGTGAACCCGTAAAATATAGCTGGGAAAAGTTTAACCAGCAGGGCCGTACCTTTTGGGATGGTGTGCGCAATTATATGGCACGCAATAATTTAAGGGAAATGAAAGAGGGCGACCTGGTACTATTTTACCATAGTAACGAAGGCAAGGAAGTTGTAGGAATAGCCAAAGTTGTAAAAGAATTTTACCAGGACCCAACTACCGAAGATCCAAACTGGGTAGTTGTTGACCTTGCACCTGTTGAAAGTTTAAAAACCCCCGTAACGCTTGCCACAATAAAAGCTGATGAAAAACTAAAAGATATTGCTTTAGTGAGGCAGGGCAGACTATCAGTAATGGCACTTAAGCGCGAAGAGTTTGACCATATAGTTCAGCTCGGAAGCTAATTCTATTCTCATCAGGTCTTGTTTACTGTAAATATGTAGTTACATGGTTTTTAACTTGTACATACATGTTATCTTTAAGGCGATTTAAAACCATCGCTATTCAAACCTGTTGCCATGAAATTAAGGATATTCAGCGCGCTGTTTGCCTGCCCGCTTATGCTGTTATTTAGTTTTGATAATGGTGTAAAGCATCGTTCACCCACCCCAAAAAATAAAATAGGGCACGTTGTAAGCCCGGGAAACTCTTATGCGGACACTACCGTTACCAACTTTTTTAAACGCACCACAGGTTGGATAGCCAGCGATGGCGGCCTCACGATTAGGCTTAATGATGGCCGGACATTATGGCTAATGGGCGATAGTCATATTAATGATTATGATGTGAGAACCGCCACTGTTCCTTGCTTGTTCCAGGTACGTAACTGTGCCTTGCTGCAACCCAAAGGCGATTGGCAATGGCTGCATACCCAAACATTGATAGGGAAGGGGCCGGGCAACAAAAACTACTTTAAGTTTAATACTAACGACAAATATTTTAGCTGGCCGGGTGCCGGCGTACAAATTGGCGATACCGTTTATGTGTATTGCAGCAACCTGATGAACAAGCCGGGTGGCGGCGCTTTCGGTTTTGGCCCCGGGGGTAATGATTACTTGGCCAAAATAAAATATCCGGAAATGGCGGTAGCCGGCTATACGCAATTACCAGCTTTTGCCGGGATAAATTTCGGTTTCAGCATGATAAAAAATGATAAGGATGGCTTTGTATATGTATATGGCTCAAAGCTTAAAGTTATTAAAGGCGAAATATACATAGCCCGTTTCCCGATCAGTGATCCCAACGCTGCGTGGACATTTTGGGATGGAAAGCAATGGGGAACCGATGCCGCAAAAAGTAAGCTTATAGCAACATCGCCATCAACTTCAGTAAGTTTTTGCAAGGTTAAGAACAAATACATAATGGTGAGTTCAGAATTCAATGTTGGATGCGACCAGGGTAAAGATATTTATACCGCTACCGCAAACAGTCCGCTTGGCCCTTTTAGTGAGCCCAAAGTTGTTTACTCCATTCCCGACAGGAAAGACGGGCACTCACCATTTTTTTACAGCGTTTTTGGGCACCCCGAGTTTATAAACAGTCAACATGAATTATTGGTAACTTATAGCATCAACGGTTACGAGAAATGCGTTGTAGATTGTATTAACGGAAGGTCCGACCCTAACATCTATCGCCCCCGGGCAATAAGGGTGCCGTTAAAACTTATCGACCCGGCTTTATAAATTTACAAAAAACACTACTTTTAACATTCTATGGTTAATAAAACATTTGTTACGCGTTTTTTTGCAGGCATAATTATAGCAGGTGTTTTTCTGCTTAATGCATCTGCTGTAAAGGCACAATCGCCATTTAAGGGATTGGAGAATTTGTTTACTACACCCCGCAATTATGTGATATTGCATACCGCCACCGCGCCTGCTATTGATGGAGATATTAATGATGATGTTTGGAAACAAGCAGCGTGGACAGAAGTGTTCCAGGACATTGAAGGCGACAGCAAACCCCATCCCGCTTTACAAACAAAAGTAAAAATGCTGTGGGACGATAGCTGCCTTTACATAGCCGCGCAAGTGCAGGAACCGCAGGTATGGGCCTATCAAAAACATCATGATGACGTTGTATTTTACGATAACGATTTTGAGATTTTTATCAACCCCAATAACAGTGCCCACCAATATTATGAGATTGAGGTAAACGCCTTGAATACCATTTTCGACCTGTTCCTGGGTACCCCATACCGCGACCTGGGCAACGCCATGATAAACTGGAACGCTGAAGGTTTGCGCTCTGCCGTTAAAGTGCATGGCACGCTCAATGATCCGTCGGATGTCGATAAAGGTTGGACAGTAGAAATGGCCATCCCCTTTAAATCCATAAGCTTAGGGAATTATGTGCGTGTACCACAAGATGGCACATTGTGGCGTATCAATTTTTCGCGGGTTGAGTGGGATACCAATGTTAGCAATGGTAAATATGTAAAACAAACCAATGCGGACGGTCGCAATAAACCCGAACATAACTGGGTATGGTCGGCGCAGGGTGTGGTGGATATGCACTTTCCTGAGCGCTGGGGGTATCTGCAGTTTAGCAAAAATGTTACAGGCAGTACCACATTCACTATGCCGTACAATGAACAACAAAGGCGATATTTATGGTTGATATATTACCGCGAGCACATGTATTTTGCTACGCATAATGAATATACATCGAATTTAAAGCAATTTGGCCTTGACAGCACTATAACAGTTGACGGTAAAATCAACCGGTTGCAACTGGAAGCCACGCAGCACCAGTTTATGGGGCTGATAACCGATAAGATCGACAATATTACATGGACAATTGACCAGCAGGGCCTGGTGCGTCAACTAAACAAACACGATGAATAAACGGGAATTTATAAAAGCAGGATTATTAGCCGGTGCAGCAACAGGCCTATCATTAAAAAGCAATGCTGAAGTAAAGCTGGCCGCGCCAAAGAAACATAAGCTCAAAAATTGGGTATGGGTAAGCCCTAATCTTAAAGATACCGACGACCAGCTCAATACCCGTTACTCCACCTTTAAAGCGGCCGGCATACACGCCATATTGTTTGAAGCTGATAGCGAAAGGCACTTCCGCGCGGCTAAGGCCCACGGTATGGAAGCGCATCGCTGGATGTGGACATTCAACCGTGCCGAACAGGTGGCAACCCACCCCGAATGGTACAGCAAGAACCGCAAAGGCGAATCATGTGCCGATCATCCGCCGTATGTGCCTTATTACCGCTGGCTGTGCCCCTCAAGGCCCGAAGTGCAGCAATACCTGGAGCAACAGGTAACCGATATATTGGACAAAGATTACATTGATGGCATCCACTTGGATTATGTGCGCTATTGCGATGTGGTACTGCCCGTAAACCTATGGGAACATTACGGCATTGACCAAACTAAAGAGCTGCCCGAGTACGATTTTTGCTATTGCGATGTTTGCCAGGCACATTTTAAAGATCAGTATGGCATCGACCTATCAACCATCCAATACCCCGAAGCCAGCCTCTCATGGCGACTGTTCCGTTATGGAAATATTAACCGTGTGGTGAATAGCCTGGCCGATATAGCCCATAGCAAGAAGAAGCTTATAACCGCTGCTGTGTTCCCAACCCCCGAGGTTGCCCGCCGCAACGTAAGGCAGGACTGGACAAACTGGAACCTCGATGGCGTTTGCCCCATGATATACCACGGCTTTTACAAGGAAGGTGTAAGCTGGATAGGAGATGCCGTTAAGGAAGGTACACACTTCCTGGCAGGTAAATTCCCGTTATACGCAGGCCTTTACCTATCCGACTTTAAGAGCGATGATGAGATCCGCCAGGGCATACAATACGCGTTAAAAAACGGTGCCGCAGGCATATCTTTCTTCGGTAATCCCGAGAATGGCAATGTGCTAAGCATATTGAAAGAGGAAACTACGTAATGAAATAAATCTCATTGAATTACAGTGTATTATAGCTTACTGACAAAACAGTGTCAGTGCTTTTTTCGCCCGGTCTTCGTAACTTGCATTATCCGCAAGCCCTGGCCGCGAAGGCTTAATTTGCGTAGTCCTTTGACATCTTAAAATAGTATTTAAGCGCTCATTTAAATCTTGCGCTCGTTTATAACGAGTGCTTAAAATGGTCAGGCGATTGCATCGCCACCGCCTGATTTATTTGTTTTTTTACACAGTATGACGCTTGAATGGGCGGGTTTAACAGTGAGGGATTTACAAATGCAGAAATGTTGTAGAGACGCAACACTTGCGTCTCCCGCATGCAAATCCAAACTTGCAAACAATCCTGTATAGCCGGAGACGCAAGTGTTGCGTCTCTACGATCTATATAAAATCATTTTTAGACCGCTTTTAATAAATCCCCAGAATCCTGGTTCCCTTTTACTTACTATTCAAATTCGGCAGGTTAAAATTCCCTTTAAGGTATTGCTCCAAATAATCAAAGCTTACTTCGTTTATTAACAAGCGGCTTTGACTGTTGTAACCTGCACCGTGGGCACCGGGAGGATAGATGCGCAGGTCGGCATCTTTTCCGGCATTGCTTAGGGCGGTAAGCAGCTGCATAGTGTTGGCCGGGTGCACGTTATCGTCGCTCATGGAGTGGATCAATAATAAATGATCCTTTAACCCGGCGGCGTGGGTTGTGCCCGCGCTGTTTTTGTAGCCTTCGGCATTATCTTCGGCAGTACCCATGTAGCGTTCGGTGTAAATATCATCGTACAGGCGCCAGTCGGTAACCGGCGAGTTGGCAATACCCACCTTGAACACGCCCGGATGGGTTAGCAAGGTATAGGTGGTGATATAACCGCCATAGCTGCCGCCCATGATGGCCGTTTTGGTACTGTCGGCAAAAGGCATGGTGCCAATGTAGCGGGCGGTTTCCACAAAATCGTGGCTTTCCCATTTACCCAATTGCTTGTAAACTGTTTTCATAAAGGCGCTGCCGTAGTTGGCTATGCCCCTGTTGTTCACATCAACCACAATATAGCCGCTTTGGGCCAGCCATTGCTGCCAGGCATTATCTGAGAACTTATTGAATACCCCATGCGATTCAGGGCCGCCATACACGGTCATTACAACCGGGTATTTTTTTGTTGGATCGAAATTGAAAGGCTTTATCATGTAGCCATCAAGACCTACACCATCGCTTGTTGTGAAGTGGAAAAGCTCGGCTGGTGAGTAGGCGTGTGTGCTTACAAAATCACTCACTCCTTTATTACCCTCCAGCGTTTGCAGCACTTTGCCTTTGGTATCGCACAGGTCTACATGGGTTGGCGTGCTTACGTTGCTGTATTTATCAATATAATATTTGGTATTGGGCGACATGTTAATGTCGTGGTAACCTACCTGGTGTGACAGTTTTGTTTTTTTGCTGCCATCATATTTTATGGAGTACAGCTCCTGGTTCAAACCCGAGCTTTCTGCCGATAAATAATAAATTGTTTTGGTGTCGGGATTAATGCCGGTTACCTTAATCATGTCCCAGTTACCTTTGGTTACCTGGTTTATCAGCTTGCCGCTGTAATCATAATGGTAGATGTGGTAATAGCCCGAACGATCAGACACCCAAAAGAAATCATGCGCTTTTTCGGGGAAATAAACCATATCGTTCACTTGGGTATAAAAGTTTGATATGGCTATCCAGGTATTGTTTTTTTCTTCCATAACCACATGATGGTCGCCGGTTTTTACGTTGAAAAAGTACAGCTTCATATCGTTTTGGGCACGATTGAGGGTCATTACGGCCAATACATCAGGGTCGCTTGTCCAGTATATGCGCGGGATATAAAAATCACCGGTTTCATCGGGCGATAGCCATATTTTTTTGCCTGAAGTTACATCAACCACACCAATTTTTACTTTGGGATTGGCATCGCCAACTTGCGGCAACGCAATGTGAACTATATTAGGGTGGACACCTTCAAAATTCGTCATCTGGAAATCGGGCACCTTGCTGTCGTCAAACTGCCAATAAGCGATATATTTATTATCGGGCGACCAGTTCCAGGCTTTACTTACTTCCAGTTCCTCTTCATAAACCCAATCACCGTGGCCGTTAAAAATGCCGTTCTCACCACCTGAGGCATCATCAGTTAACTGGGTTTCTTTATCGCCTGCAAAATTGTACACGTACATATTTCCGCCACGTTCAATGCCTACCATGGAGCCATCGGGCGATAATTCGGCAGAGCGGGCGTTCTTAGCGGCCACTTTTAGCTGCTTGGCTGCTATATCATAAACATAATAATCAGATACCCCCGAGCGGCGGTATATTTTGCGGGAATTATTGCGAAAAACAATGTGCTTCGAGTCGTGCGACCACTGGAACTCGTCATAATTAAAAGCCTGATCAGAGCCGGGGAATTTAAGGTCGGCATTATTAAAGATAACATCCTCTTTTAGCGTAGCCGGATCTTTGGAGCTGATGCTGCCATTGGTGTTGAAAGAATACTGATCGCCATTGTTTATCCAGTCGACACCGTGCGGGCCCGATTTTCCGGCCAGGTTATGCCCTGTGGACATGGCATCGGACAAATTTTTGTATTCGGTTTTATTTTGAGCGATAGTAGATGCAGGCAATAAGCAGCCCGAAACACAAAGGCACAGTAAAATGCCTTTTAAAGAGTTATATTTCATAATGAGTGTTAAAACGGGCTAAATGTAATAGAAAATTAACATAAGGGCAACACCTAACGAAAATGTGACTTGAATTTTTTATCACCCCCCGTTGTCTGTGTCCTCACAGACAACTCTGCCCTTGTTGGTGTTGTCACCAACAAGTACGATATTTTCATTGGGAATAATGTGAGTTGCGAATAGCATGCGATTTGTTGGTGACAACACCAACAAAGGCGGCAATTTCTTTGGTATCTCTGCCCTTATTGGTGTCCGCAAGATGGGAAAAAAGCGAGGCCCCGTGCGATTCCCCTCTTGAGAGGGGCGGAGGGGTGTGTCCCTGCGCTTCATTAACACACCCCTGCAACCACACGGTCTGTGCGCCCCCTCTCAAGAGGGGAATTTCTATCGACAAAAAAAATCTTCAGAACACCAACAAAGACGAGGCCTGCCTTGCCCTTGTTGGTGTTGTCACCAACAAGCACGATGTTTTCGTTGTGAATAATGTGAGGTACGAATAACATTGCAATTTGTTGGTGACAACACCAACAAAGGCGACTGAAACCGTTTCTAAATCAAAATTTAAATCCCAGATCGAACATCTCACATCCGAAATATAAATTATATTTACAGCTAAAATAACCGACCCATGCAAGCAAAAAGTCCAAAGGAATCATACGTGATAATGAATGAACTGGTGTTACCCAATGATACCAATACGCTGAACAACCTGATGGGTGGGCGCTTGCTGCATTGGATGGACATCGCAGCAGCCATAAGCGGACAAAAACATTGCAACCGTATTGTGGTAACGGCATCGGTAGATAATGTGAGCTTTAAGCAACCCATAAAACTTGGCGATGTGGTAACCATTGAGGCCAGGGTAACGCGGGCGTTCAATACTTCGGTTGAAGTGCGCATGGACGTATGGGCCGAAAATATACCAAGCGGCACACGGGTAAAAAGTAACGAGGCCTATTATACTTTTGTGGCTTTGGACGCGGAAGGCAACACTATGCCCGTGCCCGAACTGATACCCGGCACACCCGAAGAAATAGCTTTATTTGATGGCGCCCTGCGCCGCAGGCAACTGCGCCTGATACTGGGCGGGAAAATGAAACCTGATGATGCTACCGAACTGAAAGCCTTGTTTTTTGCAGCTCAACAATAAGCGTATGTCGAAACTTAGCAAACTGCCCTCGCCGCTTACCATACTTTTCCTGGTAATTATTATAGCGGCTATTGCCACCTGGATAATGCCCGCCGGCGAGTATAATACGTTAAGTTATAACCAGGGCGCATTCACGGTTACCAATGCAATGGGCGATAAAACCGTCCCCTGCACGCAGCATACGCTCGACAGCCTGAAAATAATGATAAAGCTGGACAAGTTTAAGAGCGGTGATATTTTTAAGCCTGTTGCTATCCCCGGTACTTACCACCGGCTTAAAAGTAACGGGCAGGGACTTGAAGCCATATTTATAGCGCCCATACAGGGCCTGCTTGATGGCTCGGATATTATATTCTTTCTGCTGTTTATCGGTGGATTTATCATGGTTTTTCAGCAAACTGGGGCCATGGAAAAAAGTGTGGCCTGGCTGTCCCACCGCATGAAGGGACAAGAGGCATGGCTTATTATCACCCTTACTTTCTTTTTTACATTTTGCGGTTCGGCCGAGGGAATGGCTGAAGAAGGGTTGGCATTTTACCCTATACTGGTACCGCTTTACCTTGCGGCAGGTTATGATCTGCTGGTTCCCGTGGCTGTAATATTCGCGGGGACGAGCGTTGGTAATTTATCGTCGTTCTGTAACCCGTTCTCTACCATAATAGCTTCGAACGCGGCAGGTATCAACTGGACGGATGGCCTGTATGAGCGTTTAGCCATTTTTGTAGTGACCACAATTATCACCATCTGGTACATTGTACGTTACGCCCAAAAGGTAAAGAAAGACCCTACGGCTTCGCTGGTTTACCGGTTTGATGGGGCTGTTAAATCGCCTTTTGATGAATTTGAACATACAGAAGATAAAAACACGGTACTTGGCGCGAAAAATACCCTGTTGCTTTTCCTATTTTTAGCAACCATAGGCATAATGATATATGGGTTTGTGGCTAATTGGTCGATGCAGGCAGTTACGGCGGTATTCCTGGCATCGGCTATGTTGATAGCGTTTATTACCCGGATGAAGGAAAGCTTATTTATTGAACGCTTTGTAGAGGGCGCAAAATCATTACTATCGGTAGCGATGATGATAGGCGTGGCGAGGGGCATTACCATTATTATGAGCGACGGGCATATTACGGGCACTATTTTATATTACTCCGCGGCCCTGATAGGTAAAATGCCTATGATGTTGTTTATTGTAGTGCTGCTTCTACTTTTTATGGTGTTTACGCTGGTTATCGCATCCAGCTCGGGTATGGCGGTGTTAACCATGCCTATATTTGGTTCGCTGGCGGTTATTGTGGGCGTGCCCGGCAGGGAGATAGTTAATGCTTACCTGTTTGGTATGGGCATCATGGGGCTGATAACACCCGTGGGACTGGTGCTGCCGTCGTTAGCGATAGTGAATGTGAGCATAAAAACATGGTGGCGGTTTATATGGCCGCTGATAGCTATGTTGGTTGTGGTTAGCGCGGTGTTTTTAATGGTGGGAACCAGGATCTAAGGGATTTTTTGGATTTTAAGGATGTGAGTTGCAAACTCACATCTATCTGTTAGGCTTCAGTCGCAGACTGAAGCCAGTGCGGGGGATGGGTTTATTTCGACTTTAACTTACCTGTATCAATAACCTTTTTTGCAGGAGCAGTAATGGAGTGCGCGGGTTTTGTGTTGATGAGTTGTTGATGCGATGAAGCTAACAACATCCCCGTAGTGTTTATTAAACAATGCAGCGCAACGCCCCATATAAAGCCGTTTTTTAAACGCACGTAGGTCATCATCCAGCCCATAAGGAATTGCGGTAATACATAAACCGGGTATATCCATATGATCGGCCATTGCAACGGCGAATAGTTTGCAACGTGCATCAACCCAAACAGGCACATGGATGTAATGATGAGCCACTTTTTGGCGTTGTCGCTTAAATTAATATCAGCCGGCAGGAATTTTCTGATCGCGAAGAATGCACTGGCAGGTATAGCAAGTTGCAGTAAATTCAAAGGAATACGTAAACCTAAACCCAGCGTTTTGGGTATATGGTGAATGGTTACAATAAAAAGCACTACGACAGTTAAACTGATCGCGATATGATTTTTTTTAAATGATAACGGCAGCCTGAATACACTCTCTTCCAGTAACGGGCCCAGAAAGCAGATGTATAGCATCCCCCAAACATATCCTGTTTTTTGCAGCATTTGCTTCATTGAAATTTTATCCTGCCCCATAATGCTTTTAAAATGCAGGGCGTGTGTTACAATGCTGTCTGTTATAGGGATAAGCGGCGCCGCTACAAACATAATGGCTAACCACACCAAGCCATAAGCTTTAAAC
>Ga0206994_1146_pt1 | contig 13738 bp, 13 predicted proteins | sample Alteio_BWMinCont_4_FD_153485 | JGI IMG/M metagenome (GOLD analysis project Ga0206994, IMG submission 153485) | Enriched cells from forest soil in Barre Woods Harvard Forest LTER site, Petersham, Massachusetts, United States -... | ecosystem: Environmental > Terrestrial > Soil > Temperate forest >...
GACCGAGGAGCGAACGCCGCGCGAAGCCGCGCGAGGAAAGCAAACTGGGCGGACGCAAGAGATTCAGCGATTGATCGGGCGGTCGCTGCGGGCGGTCACGGATCAGGTGGCGCTCGGCGAGCGGACAGTGTGGCTGGATTGCGACGTGATTCAGGCGGACGGCGGGACGCGGACCGCATCGATCACGGGAGCGGTTGTGGCACTGGCGCTGGCATTCGAACGGCTGGTGGCAGCGGGGATTTTGAAGAGGTCTCCACTTTTGGATACGGTAGCGGCGACGAGCGTGGGGATTGTGGATGACCGCGCGCTGCTGGACCTGGCGTATGAAGAAGATTCGCGGGCGGAAGTGGATATGAACGTGGTGATGACGGGCAGCGGGCAGTTTGTGGAGATTCAGGCGACGGCGGAAGGGCGCGCTTTCACGGGAAGTGAGATGCAGGATCTGCTGGCGCTAGCGGCCGCGGGCATCCGCAGGCTGACGGAAGAACAACGCGCCATGCTGCCAGCAAAGTTCAGTGCGCGTGCCCGTTAAGCTTTTCCTCGCTTCGTCGAATCCTGGAAAACTCGCGGAGTATTGCGCGCTTGCAGCGAGGAGCGTGGGATCCGCGCTAATTGAATTGGAATTGCTGCCTGGGTTTGATTCCTTGCCGGGGTTTGAAGAGAGCGCTCCTACCTTTGCGGAAAATGCGGCTGGCAAGGCGCTGCATTATTCAAGATCTCAGGAAGGACTGGTTTTCGCGGATGACTCGGGGCTGGTCGTGCCTGCGCTCGGGGGCGCGCCGGGAGTGCATTCCGCGAGGTATGCAGGGGCGCGGGCAACAAATTCGCAGAGAATTGAAAAATTATTGGGCGAGATGCGCGGGTTGACGGGGGTTGAACGCGCCGCGTATTTTGTGTGCGCGATTGCACTGGCGAGGCGGGGGCGCGCGCTGGTGATTGTGACGGATCGCGTGGACGGGGAGATTCTTGAGAGGCCGCGAGGTTCGGGTGGGTTTGGTTACGATCTGGTGTTTTATTTTCCTGCCCTGCGGAAAAGCTTCGCGGAAATAACGGCCGAGGAAAAGAATCAGCTTAGCCACCGCGGGAAAGCGTTTCGCAAATTGCTCGCGGCACTTTCCGGCATGTTATAGTTTTCCCCCATGGCTGGCAAATCCAAAAAGAAAACTGCGGCAAAAAAGAAACCGAGTTCTGCGAAGTCTAAAGCGGCAAAGACTGCGAAGGCGGCCAAGCCGGGTCGTGCGGCAGGAACCGATCCGAAGCGAGTCGCAGCGATTCTTGCAAAGCTGGATGAAGCGTATCCGAACGCGACCTGCGAACTAAAGCACGAGAACGCGTTTCAATTGTTGATTTCGACGATTCTTTCGGCACAGTGCACGGACGTGCGCGTAAATCAGGTTGCTGAAACGCTTTACAAGAAATACCCGAATCCGGAAGCGTTTGCCTACGCCACTCCAAGCGAGCTGGAACAGGAGATCCGGCCGACAGGATTCTTCCGGAACAAGACGAAGTCGGTGATGGGCGCAAGCAGAGCGATCATCGAACGGTTTGGTGGACATGTGCCGCGAACGATGGAAGAGATCCTGACGCTGCCGGGAGTGGCGCGAAAAACGGGGAATGTGGTTCTGGGAACGACATTCGGAATCGCGAGCGGGATCGTGGTGGATACGCACGTACAGCGGCTGTCGAACCGGCTGGACCTGACGCGCAACGAAGACCCGAAAAGGATCGAGCAGGACTTGGTGCGGATTATTCCGAGGGAGAAATGGATCCAGTTTTCTCACCAGATTATCTGGCACGGGCGGCGGGTGTGCCAGGCACGCAAGCCGAAATGCGTGGAGTGCAATCTGGAGTCGCTGTGCTATTCCAAGGACAAGACAGTCTGAAACGTTAGCTAGGCCTCGGCAGCTTCCAACTGCTCCGTAATCTCAAGCAATTTTGTAACGCTGTTCCAGTTCCTGCCAGTTCCGGGCGTTTTCAGCGTCTTTTGAATGGCGGCCCATGACAGTTTCGGGCGAGCCATTCCGTTGGGGAAATAGATGTAAAGCTCGCGGCCGTCGAGCCGCAATTCCTCCGGATCGGTCTTGAGGTTGAGAAGTTTTTCGCGAGCTTCGGCGCCGGGATCGCTGGCCAGGAACGTGACCAGCAGTTTGCTGGGTTCGATGCCGCGGCGTTTTGCGAAGGGGTTCCTTGCGATGACGTCTCGTAATTCGCTGGGAGTGCGCAGAATGACGTCGGGAGCAAACCCAAATTTCCTCGCGATCCCGCTCTGGATTCGCCTGGTAAGCAGGATCAAGTCGCGTTCGCCGGTTCTGAAAACAACGTTGCCGCTCTGCACGTAAGTTTGCGGGTCTCGAAATTTCAAGGATTCGTAGAGGGCGCGGAGCGCGTCCATCTTGATTCTGTTGTGGCCGCCCACGTTGACGGCACAAAGCATGGAGATGACCACAGCCATAGCGCCAGTATATCCCCGCTCTGCTCGCGAGACCGCTCGTGGAAGTGGTAGGAACCCTGGAACAGGAGCGGCCAGAGTATAAATCAATCCCGTAACTTCCAGATTCTTCTTGCAGAAGAATTATCCAAAACAGACCGAATCCTGGAGATCACTTTCCGGAAGCAATTTGGCACGTTGGGGGAGCAAGGAGGCTGCAAAGTGCCTTATAATGAAAGAGCACGTCATGTCGGGGCGTAGCGCAGCCTGGTAGCGCGCCTGCCTTGGGCGCAGGAGGTCCCCGGTTCAAATCCGGGCGCCCCGACCAAAAATATCTCGCGTGTTTTCTTCTACTTATTGAAAGCGCCGTTCACCTCAAACACCATCTGTGGAATTCTGGCAGACAGGGGGTCTGGATTCGCAAGTCATTTACTTTCTGAGAGTTCGCCACATGATGAATTTTCAAAAACATGAGGAGGCAGGCGTACTATACAGAAAGTATTGAACGGAGGGAGGTTAAGCGCGCACTATTTGGCAAGTATGGGGAAAATTCAGGGGACTCTACGCATTCTAGTCTCAATGATCATCGGAGATGCAAATCAGTAATCGCGCGCCAGGCTCAGCTCGCGCTTCGCCGTATGCCTCTCAATCGTCTCCGCATTAGTTGGTTGAATTTGGAAAGCGCGAGATATTGGAAGCGGTTTGCTAATTCACCCTGACCTGTTCGTACAGACCGATTTTTATTTGTTTGTTAGCGTTGCAGCCTTCCCAGTTGCACTGGAAGCTCTCATTTGCAGTCTATTACCAGACCTGCCGCGGCGGTGGTTGAAAGCTGCAACAGGCGATGTCCGGTGACTACTTGCGCGGTCGCGCCGCCCGCCTACTTGCGGGTATACCCCTTCGGCTCCTCGATACGGGCTTCGTTGTGTTTGCTGGCTCAAACAAATGCCGAATGCCGTGTTCCAACAGTTCGACGGCCCTCTCCAGGGCGCCCAGTTGTCCAATCCGCGTTATCGCCACGGACAGGCGCAAGTCAAATGATGGGGGGCGCAACACTTCAACCGTGTCTCGACAATTTTTCCTGGCAATAAAGCGGGCGGGCAGCAGCCCGACTCCATATCCCGACTGAATGAGCGCTAGCTGCAAATGTATGTTGTAGTGGATTTCAGCCGCAACCATGGGCGTGAAGCCGGCACGTTCCATCTGATCGATGAGGCTTGCCCGAAGCAAGCACCCAGACGGGTTGAGCACCCAGGGTGCTCTGCTCAAACTTTCCCAATCATCGTCAATGTTGCCTGCGGCACTTTGAACGATCTCCATGCGGTCGCTAGCGATGATATTCGTCAGAAGAGGTGAAGGCGCGGTCTTACCTTCGGGCAAAAACACGACAGCAACGTCGAGTTCACCGGCGAGCAGCCGGTTAAATAATTCACCGGTAAGTGCGCTCAACAGCCGCAGCCGGACCTTGGGGTATTTTTCAGTCAGCGCGCGAATAGGTTTGATCAGCGTCCCCTCGGCCAAGGCATGCGCGAGCCCGATGCGCAAGAGGCCGTGAGGTTCGGCGTCGCGCGACGCAACAGATTTCATCGCCTCCGTCCGCTGCAACAGATCTCGCGCTTGTTCAAGCACCCTGGAGCCCAGCGAGTTCAGGCGCGGCGGCTTTACTGAGCGGTCGAGCAACTCAGCCCCCAATGCAGCCTCCAGCCTTTGCAGTTGCCGGGTTATAGCGGAGGGTGTCCGGTATAGACGATCGGCTGCACCGGCGATGGACCCGGCCTGGGCAAACTCTACGAGGGCGCGTAAATCATCGAGCAAGGGAGCCTCCTAAAGTACTCCTAAAAGCTCCTCCCAACGAATAGCAGAATCGTGCGTAAACGGCAACATCATTGTGATGATAATGAACTTGTGGAATTATCGGGTCTCAGTTACAACGAGCAAGAAGTTTAGAAACCCTGAAGACGCATGATTGACTTCGGTTTGGGAAAGTTCGCCGCGCTGAGACCTGCATTTGGCGTCACGAACAGCACGAGTCGTTTTAAACGACGTAGAGGAGTTCCACATGAAGAAGATTCTGATTCCGTACGGAGTGTGCGCGCTTGCGGTCGCTCTGATGGTGCCGTTGGCGCAGGGGCAGCCGGCAGGATTGCAGGCCGCCTTCGCAAAAGATGCCGGAACGCTTTCCGACAAATTCACCGGACTCGCGCGCGTTATGTCGGGCAAGTACGACTGGAAGCCCGCCCAGGGCGTTCGCTCCGTCGCCGACGTCTTCAACCTGATCGTTAAAGAGAACGGTCTGCTCGCCGGCGTGCTTTCGGGCACACCGAATATGGGGGCACCGCCCGCGCCCATCACCGATCCGGAGAAAATACAGGAAGCTCTGAGGGCTTCTTACCTCAATCTGCAAAAAGCGATTTCGGCAATTTCCGATAACGACCTGCAGGCGCCGGTGAAATTGTTCGGAAGAGACATGACGAAGCAGGGCGCGCTGATGCTGATTCTCGAAGATCAACACGAGCACCTGGGGCAGTCGATCGCGTACGCGCGCGTTAACGGCGTGGTTCCGCCTTGGTCTAAGTAAGACCATTGCAAACTGGTAACTAAATAAGAGTCTGTGTATTGACCGAAAAGAGCGTCTTCATGGGGACTTTACTTCAGGATGTTCGCTATGGTTTGCGCATGCTGGTCAAGAAGCCCACGTTCACGATCGTGGCGGTCCTGACGCTGGCTCTGGGCGTGGGGGCCAACACGGCGATCTTTAGCATCGTGAACGCCGTGTTGCTCCGTTCTCTTCCGTTCCCCGACCCCGACCGTCTTGTAAGGATCTACTTTAACAATCCAGGTGTGGGTTTGCGGGGCGTTCGGTTTTCCGTGCCGGAATTCGACGATCTTAGAACGCAGACGGATGTGTTCGAAGATGTGAGTGTCATCGTTTTGGGCCCCACAAACTTGACCGGTACCAAACAGCCCGAACATTTGGAAATGATGGAGGTTTCTCCCAACTACTTTTCCATGCTCGGCGCCACTCCCGAACTAGGACGCTTATTTGGTCACCAGGACTTCGCGCTTGGTTTCGCGCCTGTGGTCGTGATCAGCGATGCCTTGTGGCGCCGATCTTATGGGGCTGATCCTGGCGTCCTCGGCCGGAGCCTCCTCCTCGATAACGATCTATATACGATTGTAGGTGTACTTTCTCCCGGATTTCGCCACCCCGGACCGACCATTCCAGCCGTGGAAGTGTGGATTACCTGCGGATTCAGTGGCGACCCGTTCCCAGCGCCGGCGCGTGGCCTGCGCATATTACCCGGGGCAATCGGTCGTCTCAAGCCGGGCCTCACCGTAGCGCCAGCTCAGGCGCGGCTTGATGCCATGGCTGCTAATTTGCGTCGCGACTTTGCGAATGATTACCCTCCGCAAGCCAAATGGACGGTTGAGATTGTGCCGTTGCAACAATCGTTGGTGGGTAAGGTTCGACCGATGCTGGTCGTGTTGATGGCTGCAGTGATCTTAATCGTTTTCGTCGTGTCTCTAAACATTGGTAGCCTGCTTCTGGCGCGCGCCTCCGGACGACAGCAAGAGATGGCAGTGCGCGCGGCGATGGGAGCGAGCGGGGGCAGGATGATCCGGCAGATGCTCACCGAATCGCTGTTGCTGGCTTTCATCGGGGGAATCGCAGGGCTCGCGACGGCGGTGATCACGCTGAAAGCCGTCTTGCGATTTGTGCCTGCGAATCTTCCTCGGCTGGGCGAAGTAAACATTGATTGGCGGGTGCTGGGATTTGCGTTACTGATTTCGCTCGCGACCGGGCTACTGTTTGGGCTGGCTCCCGCGACTCATTCCTTGAAGGCGGGACTTGCGGGCACGATGCGCGAGGGCTCGCGCGGCTCGGGCTACGGCGCGAAGGCCGGGCGCATGCGCGACGCACTGATGGTGTCGCAGCTGGCTTTTGCGGTAATGCTGATGATCGGCGCGGGGCTCCTATTGGAAACGCTGCGCGATTTGTTGCGGCAGAATCCGGGCTTCAATCCATCGCAAGTGGTGACAGCGAATATCTATCTGCCGAACCCGAATAATCCGCAGCTCGATCCATATCACACCTTAGCGCAGCAGATTCCGTTTAATCGCGAACTGCTGCGGCGCGCGAACGCGATTCCGGGGGTGGAGTTGGCGGCGATTACGTCCAATTTGCCGGCCGCAGACACAATCAATAGCGATCCGGCGGCCTACGGCGCCACGAATCACAATTCGCTGGCCATCGAAGACCGGCCCACGGAATCCTCGGGAGATTTGAGCGCCGAAGTTATCCGCATCAGCCCGGATTATTTTCGGGTGATACAAACCCCCCTGGTGGAGGGGCGCTTCTTCACCGAAGCCGACGAGAACGGCAAACTGCCCGTGGTAATCATCGATGAGGCGACGGCAAGGCGCTACTGGTGGCCGGATCATGATCCGGTGGGCCGGCGGCTGCGTATCCGATTGCGTTTCGGGCAGAATCCTGTGAATCCATGGAGCAGCGTGGTGGGCGTAGTGAAAAATATCAAGCACGACGGGCTCGATGTCGATGGCGTGCCGCACCTCTATGTTCCGCTGAATCAATTTGTCGGGCGGTCGTTGAGCTTGGCGCTGCGAACTTCAGTGCCGGCGAGCACGCTGGAGGCGCAAATTCGCGGCGCGATTCAGAGCGTAGATCCGGGGCTGCCGGTGTTCAACGTCACCTCGATGGATGAGGTACTGGATGCATCGCTGGCATCGCGCAGGTTTTCGGCGAATTTGGTGGCGGGCTTTGCGGGGGGAGCGCTCTTGCTGGCCTCGATCGGAATTTACGGCTTGCTTGCCTATATGGTTGGCCAAAGATCACGCGAGATTGGTCTGCGGTTGGCGTTGGGTGCCCAGCGAGCGGATGTCTTGCGACTTGTCCTGGGAAAAGGTGTAGGCCTGGCTGGCCTCGGAATTGTGACCGGTGTGATATTTTCCGCCTCTACCGCCTCGATGATGGCAAGTTTGCTCTACGGCGTTCGCCCACATGATCCGGCTGTATTTCTGCTGGTGCCGTTGCTTCTGCTCGTGGTTGCGATCGCCGCCAGCTACATTCCGGCTTGGCGAGCGACCAAGGTGGATCCTATTGTGGCGCTGCGGGAATCGTGAGTTCCTTGGGCATGGACGCGTTGAGTGATGTGGGGAAGGCCCGCGCCCACAAGGCATTGGAAGCGCGCGCAACCTCGGGCTCCACCATCCTGACCATCTAACCCAGTATCGAAAGGAGTTTGCCATGAGCAAGACCGCAGTTACGTCGCCCGAACTTGCGCCGCCGGTCGGCCCGTTTTCCCAGGCCGTCGAAGTCGGCGGTTTCCTCTACTTCAGCGGTCAGGTCGGCCAAGACCCGGCCACTGGTAAGGTGGTCGAGGGGGGCATTGTGGCCGAGACCGAGCGCGTCTTCCAGAATCTCTCGGCGGTTCTTAAGGCGGCCGGAAGTAGTTTCGATCACGTTGTGCGTGCCGGTGTGTATCTCACGAGCATGAGTGACTTCGTCGCGATGAATGGTATCTACGCAAAGTATTTCCGTCGGCCCTATCCCGCCCGCACGACGATCGCGGCGGCCGCGCTGCCGCTCGGGGCCTGCGTTGAAATCGACCTTGTCGTCAAGACTTGAGGCGACGCACGGAGGTTAATCCTATGAAGTACACATTTCACATCGTCGATGTTTTCAGTTCGACGCCGTTCGGCGGTAATCAACACGCGGTTTTGCCTGACGAATACGATTCGTCGATAGCGGTTGTGGCATTGGATTTATGAGTAGACGCTGTAGAGGCAGAGGAGGCAGCATGAACAGATCAGTGTGTGGAGTGATGGTGAGCGTCGCCGGCTTGGCGGTGCTCGGGATGACCGCAACGCTGAATATGAACGCAGTGCCACCAAATCAGAAAGTGAAGCGTGCGTCGAGCTGAATCTGGCGTCCGCTTCCGACAGTGGTGAATATTCGGCCGACGTTGTCGGCAAAACTACCCGCTGCGTTTGCGAAGACGGCGTCTCCATTCCCTCCAAGGGTGAGCGGACTTTGGGTGTTACTGGGAACCGCAAAATTCGGGTGGTTGAACAGACTGTAGGCTTCTGCCCCAAGTGAAATCTTCGTGCCTTCCCTCAACTGGAATTCCTTTTGTAGCGCCACATCAAACTGCGCGAACCCGGGACCCCGTAGGATATTTCGTCCAGCATTACCAAACTGACCGGGCGGTGGTAACGCAAACGCACTAGGATTAAACCAGCACGACGGAGTTCCCACTCTAGTCCCGTTTGGACAAACACCTGTGTCGGGATTGCCGACAAGGTTTGGCCTCTCAGAAGTCGCCAGGGATTGCAAATCTGCATTGTCGAACGAAAGCACTGGAGTAAAGGGGACGTTGCTGTGAACGTCGGCGACAGCAGAAATCTGCCAGCCGCCGAAGTAGCTTCCGCGTCCAAAAGGCAGGTCGTAAACAATGTTCGCGACAAAATTATGGCGGATGTCGAATCCCGAACGGCCTCGGTCGCCCTTTCGATTGAAAGGGTCCTGAGTCGTGGGAGGTTCATTTACAGCTTCGATGGAAAAATTCTCCGAAGCATCGTCTATTGAATGGGAGAACGTGTAGAACGCTTGCCACGAAAGGTTGTGCGCATAGTGTTTCGAAACGGACAGTTGGAATGAATTGTAGAAAGACTGTGCGTCGGTTAGGTCCGCCAACAACGGTGAAGGCAAGTTCGGATTGTAGCGATGGCCCGGGGCCGGTTCGAACGGGTTCTGTTCTACTTCGCGGGTGAGGTGATTGCCGCGCGCACCAAAATAGCCTGCGGTGAGGATCGTGCCCGGCGCGATTTCCCGTTCGAGGTTGAGATTGTATTGCAGCGCGTAGGGGAACTTCGGATGGTAAGTCATCGAGTAAACATATAGCGGCTGTGTCAGGACAGCATTCTGCGGGTTGAGAAAGCTTGGAAAGACAAAGGAATCTAAGGCAAAAAAGGGAGGCAGAAATCGGTCGACGCCAAACAAAAGCACCGGGAGCTGATCGCGGAAGATCCCCGTTCCGCCCCGCAGTACAGTCTTACCATCACCGAAGATGTTCCATGCAAACCCGGCCTGTGGTGATAGAAGATCGAGAGGTGTCCCAGCGAATACCTTGCCGACCGTTGGTCCGGAATCCGTCGCTGGGTCACGAATAACTGAGAGGCGCCCGTGTACTTCCGTCGGATTCGAGTAGAAGTCGTACCGCAGACCAGCGTTCAAGGTAAGACGGCTGGTCACTCGCAAGAAGTCTTGCGCAAACCCCGACGCCACAGTCTGCCGGTACCCGCGATCCGAATCAGACATTGAGGGAAGAGAACCGACGTAGGAAAGAGGAAGGGCTTCGAAAAAGGCTTCGAGAGCTGGATTATTGCTTCGTGCTGGAATCCCGAAGGAACTCAGATCCTGGAACGTATACAACCCATTCACGCCGAAATCCAGCGGGCCGTTAGACTGAATTCGCCGAAACTCCGCGCCGAATTTCAAGGTGTGGCGACCACTTGTGCGGGAAAGTTGATCCTGCACTTGGTAGACAGTCGAAAAATCCCCCAACGGAATCACCGCGCTGTTGCCTAAGAGGCTCATCCCCGCAATGTCGATCGTTCCGAACGGCCGGCCAGGTACTAAAGATATCGAAGGTGCCGGTTGGGTATTAACGGTTGAAGTGGACGCGGTCGTGCGATTGAGACCGAATCGCAGTTCGTTGAGCATTTCCTGGCCGAGATTCCTGCGATCCTGAACAGTAAAGTATTGATTGCGACCACCATGAAGCGTCGGAAAGCCTGGGACATAAGTTCCGGGCGGTGTCCCGAAATAAGGGACCAGAGCCGAGCTGTCATCAATGATGTAACGTGCGAAGAGCGAATGCGTGTTGGAGAAGTTGTGGTCGACACGGATCATGCCGTGATTCTCGTTGGTGTCGCCCTTGTTCGCCGTGATCAGGTCTCCGGTTCCGTCACCGTTGTCTGCTCCATTGGCAGGAGGAAGTAGCGCGAGGAATTGCTGTACGCGGGGATCAATTCCGACTGCAACACAAACGCTCGGGTCGGCTTTCCTGCACGCTCCAGGATTGCTGGAAGAGGGCAATAGACCTTGATGAGCAAGAGCATCGGGGACCGTTGCAATCGCCGTGGATGCCTGTACTTCACGGTAGCCTTCGTAACTGGCAAAGAAGAATGTGCGATCATGCACGATAGGGCCGCCGATGCTAGCGCCGAACTGGTTGCGCACGAATGGAGGGATCGGGGCGTTACCGAGGTCAAAGTAGTTTTTGGCATCGAGGGAAGCATCTCGGTGCAATTCGAACAGCGATCCATGGTACTGGTTACTGCCTGATTTGGTCGTTGCTTCGATAACACCGCCTCCATAAGCACCGTACTCTGGGCCAAGAGTTTGGGTTAGGACGCGAACCTCAGCAAAATCATCCAGCCCGAGAAATAAACCGGAAGCGCCTGCCGGCGAATAACCGAACCCGGGATCATTTGCATCCATGCCGTCGATCAAGAGATTCGTCCAACTCGGACGCATACCGTTAATTGCTATTTGTCCGCCCTTTCCACTCGAAAGCAACGAGGGAGCGCTGCTTGGTGTTGGCGCAACTCCGGGTTCTAGGACAGGCGTTTTGAATAGATCGCGGCCGTTTAAGGGAAGGTTGGCTAGACTTCGTTCAGCAATGGCACCACTGACGCTTGAAGTAGTGGTGTCGATCGCTACGTCCGCGTAGACGGTCACGTGCTCTTCGACCGCGCCCAACTTCAGTGATAGATCTGTCGCGACTGCAGCACCTGAACTAAGAGCAATCCCTTCGACCACCTGAGTCTGAAATCTTTCCTTTTCCGCCCGAATCGTATACGTCCCGGGTGGCAGTCCCCCGAGGCGGTACTGACCATTCGCGTCGGTAAGGGTGCTCCACTTCAATCCAGTGCTTTGATTTAGCAGCGTAACTTGAGCTTCCGGAATAACTGCACCAGTTGAATCGATCACGCTACCGAAAACAGTCGAAAGCTGGGTTTGCGGCCATGCACATGGTGGGAATAAGGCCAATAGTAGCGCTAACAAGATGAACGGCCAATACGACGGGCGTTTCGCGCCCGCAAGCACGCTAGAGGTCATAACTGCCCCCCAATTATTTCCTGTGGGCTCGCGATCCACGCCCTCCCCATGAACCGTGGTTTGTGGTTGGCGCGGCCCGCCAAAACTCTTTGAAGGCTCTAGGCCGAAGACGTAACGTGGAGTTTCTCGGCCATTTTCACTAGATCTGCGAGCGAGTTGGCTCTCATCTTCTGCATCACTTGGCCTCGGTGCGCCTTCACTGTTTTCTCGGCGATGCCGAGTTCGCCAGCAACCTGTTTATTCAACAGACCGGAGACCACTAATGCCATGACCTGCATTTCGCGAGGAGTAAGTGACTTGTAACGGTCACGGAGCACCTGCATCTGTGTCTCGTGAGCCAGAGCGAGACGGCTTCGTTCAAGGGCTTGCCGGACGGCTTGCAACAGTTGTTCATCGTCGACAGGCTTCGTCAAGAAATTTGCGGCGCCTGCTTTGACCGCGTGTACCGTCATGGGGATGTCGCCGTAGCCAGTGAGAAATATAATGGGAGTCTCAGCGTCCGACTCGGCAATCTCCTGTTGCAGATCAAGTCCGTTTAGCCCGGGGAGGTTTACATCCAAGATCAAACAACCTGGTACTTTGGATCGCGCGGCTGCAAGGAATTCCTCCCCTGACGCAAACGTTTTTGCCATGAGTCCGGCGGAGCAAATCAGGCGTGCCACTCCTTCGCGCGCGGACACGTCGTCATCTACCACGTAAACCAGAGTTCCTGTATCACTCATAGGACCTCCTTAACGCAATGTCTTTCACCCCTTGTTGTTCGGCTTCCACATGAGAGCCGTGTTGACGGCGTCAAGCAATTCTTCCCCGCTGAAAGGTTTAATTAAATAAGCGACGGTCCAGTCCGAAGCAGCTTCCGACCTGGCCTGTTCGTCTGACCCATGCGCAGTAATGAAAATTATCGGAACCTTATACTTCTGGGTCTTTAGGTAATGGAGGAGTTCAATCCCACTCATTCCTGGTAGCTGTATATCCAATATGAGACAGTCTGCCTTGCGAGGTTGGGCTGAGTTCAAAAACTCTTCCGCTGAGGCGAAGACAAGCACCTTCAGGCCGGCCGACCTAATCAGTCTGTCCAGCGATTTGCGAATCGAGATATCATCGTCGACGATTGAGATTATGGGCATCGGCTTCCTTTGATACCAGCTCTTGGGAAGAAAAAACTACTACACCTTAGTGGTGGAACGTCGACGGGGGCATTCTGACTGAAGCGCTCTGCAGCCTCACGTTCTTGATGCTACCTTCTAGCAGACTTCTTATCCGACGGGATGGCCAAGTCCTTGGCCATCCTCACCAAATCGGCCAAAGAATCTGAATTCATTTTGCGCATGATATGTCCGCGATGAAACTTGACTGTGTCTTCGGTAATTTTCAGATCGGCGGCAATTTGTTTGTTCAGCATTCCGGAGATCACTTTTTGCATGACTTCCTGCTCACGCCCCGTGAGTGATTCGTACCGGTCCCGTAACTCGCTCATTTCGACTTGCTGCTGTCGCGTACGCCGATCACGTTCTACCGCCTCTTCAATTGCCTGCAAGAGTTCCTGTTCATCGACTGGCTTCGTCAGAAACTGAACCGCACCCGCTTTCATGGCCTGGACAGAGACTGGAATATTGCCATGACCTGTAAGGAAAACGATCGGAATCTCCAATCCGACCTCGGCCATCCGCTTCTGTAGGTCGAGCCCGCTTAGGCCTGGCAGCTGAAGATCCAACAAGACACAATTTGGCAACTCAGTCCGAGACCTGGCGAGGAACTCCTTTGCTGAGGCGAAGGTCTCAACCTTCCAGCCCGCCGACCGGATTAGCCGCTGCAGCCCCCGCTGAACGGAGGCATCATCATCCACAATAGCGATGACTGCTTCAGGTTGGCGTAACTGGCGCATAGGCTCCTTCTTCGCGGTACTTCGGAACCGTAAAGTGGAACATTGTGCCTGCGTCGTCCTTGGCTACGGCCCAGAGCCGGCCTCCATGGTACTGAAGAATGGACCGGCTAATAGAGAGACCCATGCCCATGCCACCTGGCTTCGTGGTGTAGAAGGAGTCAAAGATCTTGTCTACTGTATCGGAAGCGATACCGGTTCCCGAGTCTTCAACTGTTGCCTGCACGCACTCTGCATCCGTATTCTGGGTTATGACCACTAGTTCTCGCAGCCGCTCACGGAT
>Ga0206994_1147_pt1 | contig 13647 bp, 18 predicted proteins | sample Alteio_BWMinCont_4_FD_153485 | JGI IMG/M metagenome (GOLD analysis project Ga0206994, IMG submission 153485) | Enriched cells from forest soil in Barre Woods Harvard Forest LTER site, Petersham, Massachusetts, United States -... | ecosystem: Environmental > Terrestrial > Soil > Temperate forest >...
ACAAGCTGAATAGATTGCTGAAATTTAATGATTACAAATGCTTGTCACAAACTTTATACAATTGCAAAAAAACATTTACTCATTAAATAATAATTCACCAAAGCCCCCTTCAGGGGGGTAGGGTTTTTCATTTTTTTCACTTATGTTCATTACCGAAACAAAAATACGCGTCCATTATGCGTTGACAGATCAAATGGGAGTTGTCTATCATGGACATTACGCGCAATTCTATGAAATTGGAAGAGTAGAAGCTTTTCGACAGATCGGTTGTGTATATAAAGATATAGAAGCCATGGGGGTGATTATGCCTGTCGTTGAACTTACAAGTCGCTTTTTACGTCCGGCTAAATATGATGACCTGTTAACAGTAAAAACTTATTTAAAAGAATTGCCCTTAAATCATAAAGTAGTTTTTAATAGCGAAATTTTTAACGAAGCAGGCGAACTCTTAAATACAGGAAATGTAACGCTGTATTTTATAGAATCAAAAAACATGAAGCGCTGCGATATGCCACTGCAGCTAAAAGAAAAGCTATCTCCATATTTTGCATAGGAAGATAGCTTTATGATAATTTATTGCTTGTCTTAATTAGTAGGATCTGTATCGCTATCCTTATTTTGCAGATTCAAATGAACTTCATACGCACCACCGGCATTGGTTAATTCGATCTGTGCAACAAATTTTGCATACTGCTCATCCATTGCTTCGAGGTGAAGTGTACTTACAGCAAAGTTTACATTGTCTTTAGGTAATTCCAGGTCGCCTACAAACGATAAATAACTTTTATCTACCCATTTAATGTTTGTTCTCTTTACCAGTCTGAATAAACTTTTATATTGTTTTAATGCTTCATCATAATCATCTCCTTCGTACATAATGGCTTGCCAACTGGAAGTCGTGTCTATTCTCGAATTAAAACGATATATAACACAATGAGAAGAACCCGGCAGACTGACTTTTGATCTGAAAACTCTAAGATCAGGTTGTGTTTGAGCAGGTAAAATAGGCCCTTCAATATGATTGTAATCATACTTAAAATCCGTTACCGCCTTTGTTAAAGAATCTGCAAACGGATTTGAAGGAAGAATTGTCTTATAAAATTGTGCATTACATAAGCTAATGCATAGCATAAAAGTAACCGCAAGTAAAATTATCTTTTTCATCTTATCATAGTTTAAATGCAAATTAAAACATTGGTGAATACTTGTGTATAACAAGTTTTCAACTTATTAACATTTTTCCTTTAATTAAAGAAGAACTATAAATTTGAATGCTGATCTTCAATTTTTACATTTCTATAATTCATAATTAAGTATGGCATATTGGCTAATAAAATCGGAACCTTTTAAATATAGCTGGGATCAGTTGGTAAAAGACAAACAGACATTTTGGGATGGTGTACGCAATTATGCGGCCCGCAATAATTTGAAAGCAATGAAAAAAGGAGAGGAGGTTTTATTTTATCACAGTAATGAAGGAGTAGAAATTGTAGGAATAGCCAAAGTGGCCAAAGAGTTTTATCAAGATCCAACTACTGAGGATGAAGCCTGGGTAGTTGTAGAATTTAAACCGTTTAAAAAACTAAAAAAGCCCGTTACATTAGTACAAGTAAAAGCAGATAAACGCTTGGCCGATATGGATCTTGTTCGTTTGGGAAGATTATCTGTACAATCGGTAAAAGAAGATGAATGGAATATTGTGATGGAACTAGCGGGAGAGAAATAACAATTAAGCAATTGAACAGTGCAACAATTGCTTAATTGTTATTAGTTTATTATTCTAGTTAGGAGATTTAGGCACTGGCCTATTGATATTAAAATTGCGCGAAATGTTGAACCCAAAATAAATATTACCATCACCCCAATTTCCTGTACTTTGATCTACACCATGTATTGACTGCGCTATGTATTGAGTTTGTGACATACTTTGTGAGTTACTAAATACTAACTGAAAAACATGTCCACCGGTTTCAATACCCCAACCTAACGAAAATGAATTATGCGTTGTTTGTGAAACTACCTGACCAGCTGGTAAATAATTATATTCAGCTTCAAGACTCATGCGTTTGGTAAATTTAAAACGCCCGCCTAAGCCAAGTGCAAATACATCATTTTTATCCTGTGGTGTTGATACTAAGTTGTAATGAAGATAAGTAGGAGCTAATTGTATAGATATATTCCTATTGAATTTTCTTGCAATTAATAATTGTGCAGAGTAAGATGTTCTATAACCAATATTTAAAAAAGAATCATCGATAGTTTTTTGTGTATAGATCGACGCATAGCCAACAGCACTGACAGTAACGGGCATTTTCTCACTGCCATCTGTTTGTCTTAAAACTTTATACTTTAAATAGCCATCAAATGTTTTCAGGTAAGAACTTCTTCCTATACCAACAGTTAAACGATCTGTAATTCCATAATCAAATCCTAAACGTAGTGTGGCATTATCTAAGCCATATAAATTATATGAGCCACCGGTAGGGCCGTTTATTTCTCCAAACCTGTGTTGTATTTCAAAGTTTAATTGGCCCTTTCCTTCAACTTCAACAGTTTGCATATTTACAATGTAAATAGCTTTAAAGGTACCGGTAACATAAGTTGGCTTTGCATCTACTTTCATAGAATCATCCAACTTTGAAAGCAGTGTTGAATCCTGAGCGTATACTTGTTGTAAGCCTACCGATAAAATGATAAAGCAAATAATTTTTTTAATAGACATATTGGTTAGTTTAGTGAGCAGTATAATTAGCTTTTACAGTAACAGTTAATTCTTTAGCAATATTATCTCTTACTACAGATGGTATGGATATATTATAGTCCGCTGGTTTTATTTTAAATTCAGCCAAACCGGAGAGCTTGCCATTTTTAACTTCAAGTGTCGCGGGTAATTCGATCGATCTTGTAACATTATGTAAAGTTAAGTTTCCTTTGACCATTATTTTATAAACACCATCTTTATCTACCATAACATCGCCGGTATAAGCGCCATTAAAAACTGCTTTGGGATATTTATCACTCTCTACATAATTTTCATTAAAATGATCCTGCATTAATTGTTTTTGGAAAATGAAGCTTTTCATTAATAAGCTAAATGCAATATTTTTTTTGTCCGCATCAATGATGGAAAATACCTGGTTGTTATCTGCTGAAATATCTTCTACTACTGCTTTTGAATAAAAATTTATGAAAGCATTTCTTGTTGTATATAACTGAGAATAGCTGGAAGTGTAAATGCTTGCTATTAATATAAAAAAGATAATTATTTTTTTCATGTTGTATGTTTTGGAAATTAGTTATTAAGAGCTCCGTTATTTACCCAATCAATGAACTTGTTAATTTCACAATCCGGTAATTTTGGTAAGCCATAAGGCATCGGAACATGGCCAGCCGCATGTGTTATGTTTCCTATAAGATCACCGTTATCTACATACACTTTAATATTTGTATAAGTAGATAGATCTATTCCTCCGCTACCTGCAGTATTACCAGTACCATGGCAGTTATAGCAAATTGATTGCATAATAGGAACAATATCTTCATTATACTTAGAGTTAGATGTATCACCACAATATGTGTTTGATTGTCCCGTAAGACTTTCAACATTTTGCTTAGAACAGCCCACAGAAAATAGTATTACACTAACAACAATAATTCCTGTAATTAAAAAAGTCTTTTTCATGTTATTATTTTATTAAGATTTATTCTACTCCGCAATCAACAAGATTAACATCCATCAAAAAGCCTGTGCATTTACCTTTAATGGTGATGTTATTTCCGATAGCAGGGTAAGAAGTTGTTGTGTTTTTATCATGCGGAAACATTTGACAACTAATACCTCCACCTGTTTTTTGTGGCGATAATTCCAAAATATCGATAGCTCCATTATGATCGATTTCAGCTAATACACCTTTCACTTCTATAACCTTTCCTAAATACATTGAATCGGCAGTATGTTCATTTTGTTGATATTGTTGGTATAGCGAGTCTGCAGTTATTGAGTTAGAGGCACTTTCTGAAACTGCACTTTGATGAGGCTTATTATATAAGTAAGAGCCAAACCAAATAGCCGAGCATATTATAACAAACGCTATCATTAAAAGTATTATTTTTTTATTCATATTTTATATCTGATTGAGCTATAGTAATATATACGCAACTTTCTTTATGTTGGTTGCCATGATAAAATAATAATCTTGTTATAAAATTGTGCAATGATTTAATAAAAAAGACAGCCATGAATAGACTGTCTTTTTTTACTACAAGTTTTTACAAATTTTATCTTTGAACAACTGTAGTTCTCAATGTCTCAACAAGAGCACCAACGCTGTTTATTAAATTTGCAGGAAGGTGATTTTGATTTGCACCAACAACAAGATCATTTACGAATTCAGTGAAATCTGCATTATCTGCTGTTCCATTCATTCTTGGATTTTGTGCATTATTATGTGCATTATGCATACTTAAACCTGTGTATGTATAATCTTTAGCTCCTGTTGCAACACAAACAAAATCAGTCAAGTTTTTGCTTAACGCATTATAACCTGTATAATTAGGAGGAGTAGAACTTACTTCGCCTATTAAAACCATAAAGTATTTATTAATACTTGTATCACCTGCAATAACGAATATTGTACTGTCTAATACTGAACGGATACCTAAACGACCTGTTTCAATTGAATCACCAGGATTAGCAGGAGCTGGATCGAGTACCATTTTAGTACCGCCTAATGAATCATATAAAGTAGCTTTTACTACTACTGGTGCAGATGAGCTGCTTTTTTTGCAAGAGGATATTGACAACGCTGTTATTGCCAACCCCACAACTACAATTGCTGATAGAATTTTTATTCTTTTCATAAATTTTGTTTTGTTTTTTGATTAGATTGATATTTAGAATACATGTTTGATAAAACTGTAAAACTTGTACGTAGTTGTTGATGCCATTGGACAACCTCCTGCTAATTGTTGCTCGGTAGGAAGTACACGATCTCCTTTATATGGCATACTTGATTTAAAATCAGCTACTATTTGGTTAGCTGTGGTTTTTGCAGGATAAAAGCTGAAAATAACGATGCCTCCTTTAGGATTGCACAACACATGATCTATACCTTTTTCCTGGTATAAAAATGTTGTTATCTTATTGGCATCATTCTGATCGATCGGTTGTTTTATATCTATGCGAGCCATCGCTTTTATATAGGGATTAGCAGGTTGCGGTCTCGTTACTATATAGATGTGTACGCATAGTACAACTACCAATAAGAGCATAATAGATACTGTCCATACTAGTATTTTTTTGAATGTTTTCTTTGTCATAAATTGATATTGAATGATTGATGTAATAATTGGCTTCATTAACAAATACGACAATTCTATGACAATGGATTTTTTAGGTTTGATAAATGACGGATATCATATACTAGATAGATAACCTATAACAGTATTAGAAAGAGTTCTGTCTCCAAAAGAAAAATAATAATTAATGAAAAAACATATTGTAGTATTGACAGGCGCGGGAATCAGCGCAGAAAGTGGGTTGCAGACTTTTCGTGATAATGATGGTTTGTGGATGGGCTATAATGTATACGAAGTAGCTTCGCCAAGAGGTTGGAATAAAGACCCGGAATTGGTACTAGATTTTTATAACATGCGTCGTAAAGATGTAGCATTAGCCTTTCCTAATAAGGCACATATTGGTTTGGCTGAATTAGAAAAATATTTTGATGTAACGATCATAACACAAAATATAGATGACCTGCATGAAAGAGCAGGTTCAACAAAAGTGTTGCATTTACATGGCGAGATATTTAAGATGCGCAGCATTGCTGATGAAAATACGATCTATGAAATAAGAGATGATATCAAATTGGGAGATAAGGCTATTGATGGAGCACAATTACGTCCGTATATTGTTTGGTTTGATGAACCGGTTCCACTAATTGAAGAAGCCTCAAAAATTGTAAGAACCGCTGATGTTTTTATTCTAGTTGGAACATCCCTACAAGTTTATCCTGCAGCGGGTTTGCTTAGTTATTTACGTGGGCATGTAATAAAATATGTTATTGATAAAAAGATCCCATATATCAATAAACAAGCAAATTTGCACCTTATCGAAAAGTCTGCGACAGAAGGAGTAGAAGAGGTGAAAGAAATACTATTGAACATTAACCACCGAGACACTGAGGATACTTAGTTTCACTGAGATTAAGAGACTATGGTAGTTCTAAAAACTACCGTAGTCTTTATCAGAGATTTTCGCACTCAGTGTTCCTTTGTGACCTCAGTGTCTCAGTGGTTCAAAAAGCTAAATACTAGTAAAAAAGACGAAATGTGCGATCCCGAACTTATCGGGACAAGTTGCCACAAATGCTCAATTATAGAACAAAAGTCCGGCTCAAAAATCTTCTCCACAAAAGCGTATAAAATGTGTAAAAGTAACCCGCTAAACGACCAGTTTTAACAAGGAAAAACAGCATAAAATCGTTACTTTCGTCACCTATAAAATTATATGGAAAACAACGTAGCTAATGAAGGCGGAAACGCCAATAACAGGGGTAGGATTATCACTGTAAACATTGAAGAACAAATGAAGACCTCTTACATCGATTACTCTATGAGTGTTATCGTTGGACGTGCACTTCCTGATGTTAGAGATGGTTTAAAACCTGTACATCGCCGTGTTTTATACGGAATGACAGAATTGGCCAACTACAGTAACAAGCCCTATAAAAAAAGTGCCCGTATTGTGGGTGAAGTAATGGGTAAGTATCACCCACATGGTGATGCGTCTATTTATGATACGATGGTTCGTATGGCGCAGGATTGGGCCATGCGTTATAAAATGGTTGATGGCCAGGGTAACTTTGGTAGTCAGGATGGTGATCCACCGGCTGCGATGCGTTATACAGAGGTTCGTCTGCAAAAATTTGCAGAGGCAATGATGGATGATATCGAAAAAGAAACAGTCGATTTTCAATTGAACTTTGATGATTCTTTAAAAGAACCAACCGTACTTCCAACAAGAATCCCTCAATTATTATTGAATGGCGCCAGCGGTATTGCTGTAGGTATGGCTACCAATATGATGCCTCATAACCTGAATGAGGTTATTGATGGTTGTGTTGCGTATATCGATAACCGTGATATTACAATTGATGAACTGATCGGTTATGTTAAAGCTCCGGATTTCCCTACAGGTGGCGTGATATATGGTTTTGAAGGTATTAAAGCAGGTTTTCATACAGGTCGTGGTAGAGTAGTATTGCGTGGTAAAGCAACTGTTGAAACAGATGCTAAAGGAAGAGAAAAGATCATTATTACTGAAATTCCTTATCAGGTAAACAGAGATACATTAACACAAAAGATCGGTGATCTTATCAATGATAAAGTGATCGATGGCATCAGCGATGTTAATAATGAAAGTAATAATAAAGAAGGAACGAGAATAGTTGTTGAGCTTAGAAAAGATGCTGTATCACAGGTTATCATTAACCAGTTGTTTAAATATACAGAGTTACAGACATCTTATGGTATCAATAATGTTGCGTTGGTTAAAGGCAGACCGAAGATCTTAAATCTTAAAGATCTCATCAGCGAGTTTGTTGAATTCAGGCATGAAGTTGTTGTTCGCAGAACACAATACGAATTACGTAAGGCACAGGAAAGAGCACACATTTTAGAAGGGTACATCATCGCATTAGATAATTTAGATGCTGTTATCGCTTTGATCCGTAACTCATCTACACCAAACCTTGCACAAGATGGATTGATGACGCAATTCGGTATGTCTGAGATACAAGCGAAAGCTGTTCTTGAAATGCGTTTGCAACGTTTAACAGGAATGGAGATCGATAAGATCCGTGAAGAACATGCGGAAATTATGAAATTGATCGAGCACTTAAAAGAAATATTAGCTAACGAGCCTTTGCGTTACCAGATCATTAAAGATGAATTAGCTGAAGTAAAAGAAAAATTTGGTGATGAACGTAAAACAGAGATCACTTACATGGATGATGAGATCAATATGCTTGATTTGATTGAAGAAGAAGATGTGGTAGTTACGATCTCGCATTTAGGTTATATCAAACGTACTTCTGCAGATGAATATCGTTCTCAACGCAGAGGCGGACGTGGTGCAAAAGGTAGCAGCACAAGACAAGAAGATTACATTGAACATTTATTTGTAGCATCAACACATCATACTTTATTATTCTTTACAGAAAAGGGTAGATGCTTCTGGCTGAAAGTATATACTATTCCCGAAGGCGATAAAACCAGTAAGGGACGTGCATTACAGAACATGATACAAATTCCTCCTGATGATAAGGTAAGAGCAATTATCGATATCAAAAATTTTGATGATGAAGTGTATGTAAAGGGTCATTATATTGTTCTATGTACCAAACAAGGCATCATTAAAAAAACTGATCTGGAAGATTTTAGCAGGCCAAGACAAAACGGTATTAATGCGATCAATATCCAGGAAGGCGATCAGCTATTAGAAGCAAAATTAACTGATGGTAACTGCGAGATCATGCTAGCTATAAAAAGCGGTAGAGCTATTCGTTTCCCTGAAGAGAAAGTACGTTCTACAGGTCGTGGTGGTATTGGGGTGTATGGTATTGAAGTGGATGATGCCAATGATGAAGTAGTAGGTATGGTTTGCGTTAACAGAGAAGATAAAACACGAACAATATTGGTTGTAAGTGAAAAAGGATATGGTAAACGTACATTCATGGATGATCCTGAAACAGGGGAGGCTAATTATCGCGTAACCAATCGTGGTGGTAAAGGTGTTAAAACGATCAACGTTACTGAAAAAACCGGTTCGTTAGTTGGTTTGTTAGATGTTACGGAGAAAGAAGATCTAATGATCAGTTGTGTAAGTGGCGTTACAATTCGTATGAGTGTAGCAAGTGTTAGCGAACAGGGAAGAGCTACACAGGGCGTTAAATTAATTAAAGTAGATGATGGCGATGAAATTGCTGCGATCACTAAACTTGATGAAAAAGAAGAAGAAATCGAAGGGGTAGTAGAAGCGCACGCACATCCTACTGAACCAATTGATTCAACTGAAACAGATACAACTCTTGAAACCGATGCAACGGAAGAGTAAATATTAAAAAGACACACATCAAACAAAACAGGCTACCAATTGGTAGCCTGTTTTGTTTGATCGCCATTTTGTATTTTCAAAGTTCTCTTTGAGGTAGTATATAAGGAAAGGGCTGTAAAAACAGCCCTCGTCTCTAACTTTATTTACCCGAACTAACAGAGTAATATGTACACAAGGTCAGCCTTAATTAGATCATACATAGAAGAAAAACAACAGAATATTTTGCTGTTTTTCTTCTATGTATAAATTGGATAACATATCTCACGCATCAGTTAACTGATAGTTTTTGATATTCCATATAAATGCCCAGGCAGCAGAATTATTACAAAAAGGCTCTTTCTATTAGTTAACAACTATAGATTTTTAAAAGTAACCGAGCCGTAGTTTCTACTATGGCTTTTTTTATATTTTCGGCTCCCTCTATAAACTAAAGAATAATTCATAGTATATTATCATTAGATTATATAGATGTTTAAACACTAATTTTATTTGGTAATTTAAGACATTTCGCATATTTTAGTAATAAGTAATCCAAACACATTGAAACATACCAAAAGAATTCTTTAAAAGAAGACCATAATATTAATTATGGTCTTCTTTTTGCATGATAGATATCTTAAGTCTGTCATCAATCATCTTCCGGAAGAAAAGAAACCAAATAACGCGTGGTTTTCCCCTTTTATAATAATGACTTATTATCTACTTTTATATCAGTGATTCGCAACCAATATATGAAAACAATCTCCGTACAATTGTGAAATCAGAGCATATAGGGTATCAAAAGGGCTATAGATGAACTATGGTCCTTTTTTATTATTAAAATTGAGTATAATAAGAAAGGGATGTAAAAACATCCCTTTGATAATTTTAAAACAAAAACCACCGCTTGTGATTTCACTCATATACTGATAAATTAAAGAAAAGGTTGGGTGTATTCAAAAAAGACCAAAAATATCTTCGCCAATAACATTGCAGCATATCTACTACATAAAAAAAGAACTGTAGAAACAGTTCTAGAAGATTGTTATTATAAAATTCTAATTACAATAGTATAACGCTACTGCTAAAATATTATTTTACTGTTGCTATAATAATTGCTATGAATCATGTTTATCATTGGACCAATTCTTAGAGGACCTATTAACCAAAAGCAAAGTGCATCCAATTATAAAAGTGAAAATAAGGCATTGCAAAATAGCAAATAATTTATGGCATACAAAATGATCATCCAAAAAGGAAGTAGCTAGTATTTCAGCAATAAATAGGACCGTTATTAATACCCCTATAACCGCTACAAGAAACGTGGTGATAGTTTTCATTTTTTTTCGTAGGATTTAGACCATGATTGCGAATTTATTAAAGGGAAAACGGAGGCAGTTTCGCAGAGTAAAGGTAGTTATAATACCTATGATTGATGAAAAAGCGATTAAATAATTTATTTTCTCTCTGGTATTTTTATATAATGCCGGGGGGATTATGGCAAATTTCGATCAAACTAAACATAAAAAAAGGACTGTAGAAACAGTCCTTTTAAATTGTCTATTATAAAGATTTACTCTGACGTAGAAACGTTATATCACTTGTTTTATTTCATAATTGATAGATAAATGTTCTATTAAATTAAAAGAACCCTTAAAAATCTATTTGGTCGCTGGTATCATAGTAGAAAATGTTCCTGAATCACTAGCACCCCCTGTGCCAGTCCAAGTCCCGGAAGTTAATTGTCCAGTATTGGAATAGATAAAAGTTTGTGTTTGAGTAATGGTGGTAGTTGGACTAATACTAGTGATCATACTAGATCGCTGCCATCCAAGTAGTCAGCTTTACTTTTGAGTTTTCAAAAATTGTCCCTACGGTAACTGTATAATCCTTCTTACAAGTTTTGTCTTTACATCTGTATGTTTTCCCATCTTTCAATTTATAGAATGCTGTTGACCCACAATGAGGGCAAAAAGGGTTTCCTCCCCAGCGCATTTCTTCCATGTGCTGACGGGCAACTTTCTCGTCTGAAAGTTGAATCATTAATTCTTTTAAATTGTTAAACTGTATCATAATCGTTCTGTTTGAAAACGGGAATGTTAATGTCAATTATCTCAAAAAGGTAACCCTATAATTTTTAGCAAGTCATCCTGTCAGTTTGTCGAAGTGTGAAGTTTGTGTATTTCTCTGATTGGAGTAGGGCTTAAATTTGCCAAACTTTTTAGAATCGACTTGTGGGAAGATGTATATAGTCGCCCATATAATGGGAATTATATACTACTTGTCACAAAATACGAGGATTCGATTTAATTCCTCCTGACGTATAAAAATTGAATTTTATTCGTGTTTTTTATATACGAGTAAATCTACAAAGTGACACAATTACAGTGTCTTTCTCCAAACAATTTACACTTACCTAAAGTAAAATTTCAGATGGATACTCCATTGAATAAATTATATATCCAAGCAACCTTTCGTATAATCGACATTTTAGAATTAGCTAGGAATAGTCAAGAGAAGATTTCAGCATTTACTAGTGTAAAAAAAAATGAACAAGACAAGTTCTTAACCCTGACAGTCGATGAAATACTCCTGATTATGCACGAAAATTATCGTTTAAAAGACATAACAAAAGAGATGATTGAAGAGATATTAGCTGTCGCTATTGGCGGTTATGGCGAAATATGGAAGGCTGACAGGCTAGATGATAATGATGTGGTTATACGAAGATCGTATTGGATAAGGGATAAGAGTAATTCCATAATGGATACTTCGCAATATCCATTATAATAATCCAGATGGATATTGTATGTATTCTACTACTCCGTGAGTTACATCTGTAATAAATCCATCAATAGTAGTCAACATCAAATACAACTCTTCTGTTTTTTGAGTGAGTACCTTTCGTGGTTGGTTTGGATTTATCGAAAAGAAACCAGTTGACAAATTGAAGTGTTGATTTGGTGTTAAGATAATCGGTGGAAATGGTTCATGTATTTCATTTATAAAGAATCGAACAACAAAATTACCCGCATCGGCATCAGCCCTGTTTAGATTAACCAAATTTAGTTCTATTATACTATCTAATGAGCCATCGATTTTGGTTTTGACATTAAGATGCAAGGTTTGTTTCATAATGGTAGGTTGTTTTTTAGCAGCCATACGCAAAGCATTATCGAAAGACATATCGAGTTTAACTCGTTCGTTCTTTCCTAATGGCTTATCCTTGTTTGGCTCTTTACTCATTATGCGAATGTATTATTTTTTTTGAATAGCTTCTAATATTCAATATCAAGTGTATTACCTGTTTTCTCTCTCCATTTCTTTATTTCTAACAAAGTGATGTCCCTTTCTTCTTGCGTCATCTTTTGATTTTTAGGCAACTGCCATGTATCTGTATTCCTATATTGAATTATAATTCCTTTGAAACCTAGTTCAGTGTATATTTCGGCTATCCGGCTTTTATAAGTGAAGTAAAGATATCCGCTTCGGCCACGCGGTTTAAAATGCATTCCTTCTTTATTTATTAATTCTAAAACGTTATCCTCGTCTCTTCTTTTATTATTCCATTTCTCAATAGTTTTATTGCTATAATGATGCTCAAAATGCGTGTCATCAATCTTTATTATTTTATCGCTTCTAAATAGATTTCTTATTGAATAGAATATTTTCATACGGGTTCTATCTTTTTGCAATTAGTTGATGGTATTTTAATCTGCCTTGTGGATTCTGTAATGTCTCAACAAAACGAGAATTGTCTTTCATTTTACGAGTATTAAATCTATAACCACACTCGTTACAATAGCTTTGCAAATGCTTAGGGCTAACATGGTGGTAAGTGCCTAAGATCGTTCTTTTAACTATTGCAAACACAGATTCAATGTGATTTGTGGTAAATCCATCACGAATGTATTCACTTTCAGAGTGTATTACAACTCTATGATCGGCAAAATCAGCTTTCAATCTTGTGTGACCCTGTAAGCCATCAGTTACTATTACAGAACTGCTATCTACATTATCAATTATAATAGGGTGTAGGGTTTCAAGTTTTGTATCAGGTACAACTTTAAGGATGGCTTGTCCGCCTTTTTCTAATAACCCAAACACCGGAGTTTTTTCATCAGCAGGACGTTCTCCATTTAATATTTCTCTTCTTATTTTATTGCTTTTGTTTTTAACCTTTCCGCCCACGAAAGTTTCATCTACCATAATTTCGCCCTGTAAAAACGGCTCCTGTTTAGGTTTAACCATTTCCCTAATGCGATGTAACATAAACCATGCGGTTGTTTGTGTTACGCCTATATCCTTACCCAGCTGTACCGAACTAATGCCTTTTTTGTGATTTGTAGCAATGTAGATAGCCATGAACCATTTTGAAAGAGGGATTTTAGTGTTTTCGAATATTGTACCTACCAGTATTGTAAAGTTGTTCTTGCATTCTTTATTTGAGCAACGATATCTTTTGCCATCTTTTAGCTTGTAGGGATTATGTCCGCCGCAATGAGGGCATACCGGACGGCCTTGCCATATTAATTCTTCAAAATACTCCC
>Ga0206994_1148_pt1 | contig 13534 bp, 8 predicted proteins | sample Alteio_BWMinCont_4_FD_153485 | JGI IMG/M metagenome (GOLD analysis project Ga0206994, IMG submission 153485) | Enriched cells from forest soil in Barre Woods Harvard Forest LTER site, Petersham, Massachusetts, United States -... | ecosystem: Environmental > Terrestrial > Soil > Temperate forest >...
TGTTTGATGTAGAAAGTCGCAAAGGCAAAGCACCGGGTGGCTATAACTACCCACTATCTGAAACCGGTGCGCCGTTTATTTTTATGAACTCGGCAAATACCTTCCGCGACCTTACCACCATGGTACACGAGGGCGGCCACGCGGTACACACCTTCTTAACTGCCGACCTGGAGCTGAATGATTTTAAACACTGCCCAAGCGAAGTAGCCGAACTGGCATCCATGAGTATGGAGCTGATTTCCATGGATAACTGGGACGTGTATTTTGATAACGAAGAAGATTTGAAACGTGCCAAACGCGACCAGCTTTTTGATGTATTAAAAACCCTGCCCTGGGTAGCCGTTGTCGACCAGTTTCAACACTGGATATACACCAACCCCGACCATACCGATGAACAGCGTTACGATGCCTGGATACAGATATACGAACCATTCGGCGCTGGTTTTGCTGATTGGAACGGACTGGAGGAAGCCGAACGCAACCTGTGGCAAAAACAACTGCACATTTTTGAAGTACCGTTTTACTACATCGAATACGGTATGGCACAGCTTGGCGCTATTGCCGTTTGGAAAAACTACAAGGAAAATCCCGAAAAAGGCTTACAACAATATATGGATGCTTTAAAACTCGGCTACACCAAAACTATAAAGGAAATTTACGAAACCGCAGGCATCAAATTTGATTTCAGCGCGGCTTATGTGAAAGAACTGGCGGAGTTTGTGAAGGGCGAGATGGAAAAATTGTAAAAATAGCGCTGCACCCTCCTGTTTTTTTGGGGTGCAGCGCTATTTTTTATAACTATCCAACAACGGTTTTATCAATGCCTGTGCTTGCTTTTTCCAGTTAGCTTTCACTTCGGCATATTCGGAATAGGCATAATATCTGCTAAAATCCAATTTAGCCGAACCTGGTTTATATGGCCCTGTTATCCCTATAAATTTCTTGCCTTCTTCCCTTTCTGTCTGCATAAAATCAAAAACGTAATACACCGAACCTTTGTCAACAATGCTGCCTAAAAGCGATAGTTTCTCCGGCGCACCATTGTCATCATCGTCATCTATAATTTCCTGGTATAGGCATAATTTAGCAAATTCCGACTGGCTGCGATATTTTAACGGTACCCGGCTCAATAGCTTCGCATCATTATAAGCTTCCATCAAATTATAACGGGTACCCATACTATCTAAAAATTTGTTTACCAGTACCGGATTATTAGGCAAATTGTTATATACACGGGCAGCTATCGCATCCGGCAAATAAATACCGTCATGGTCGTTCTTAATATAAAATGCCGTAAACCAGTCATTTACAGCCGCATTCTTTATCTTCCCAGCTAACTGCATATAACTATACATTGACGATGAAAAGTTGGAATTGGAATTGTCTTTGTTTTTTATGTATTTGGCGGCATCATTAGGGGCGAAGGCCATTATTTGCTCATAGTTAGCTGCAAGCATTTTATTGTATTCCGGCATTTTATCAAAAGCTATATTTTTAGCAACACGCATTACGCCACTTCGCAAATTATCATATTTTACAAACGGCAGTATTTCCTGAAAATGGGCGGCAGCGTATTTAATCGAATCGACCAAAGGCGCGAATGTGCCATAAGATTCCGTAACATTCAAAGGCGGTTGCGTTGTTAGCAATTTAAAGTAGATATCATACCCATTTTTCTTATCTATATCTGGTATTTCACTTAAAATAGTACCTTTCAGATCGTCTTTGTTTTTTAATGTAACGTATAACGCAGAAAGCACTGCAACAGTAGAGTCGCTATTAACGTGCCTTAGTTTTTTTAAAAGTTTTTGCCTGGCCCCGGCTTCCGATGTATCATCCGGATAATCCCGTTGTATGGCTTTATAAATGCAAGGCAACTCATTCTTTTTAAAATCATAGTATGATAAGGCCCCTAAGGCACTTTTATAAACCATCGTATCTGAAGAAGCAAGGTCGTTATAAATTTTATCAGCTTTTGATGACGACAGATCGATGGCATTTGCCTGATGTAAGGCTTCAAATGAATTAAAAAAAGTATTGCCGGCTTTACTGTATAATGATGCACTATCGGCATAACAAAGCATAAAATAAACATAACCACCATTTATTATTAACCTAACCCTACTTTCAGACTGTGTGGTTTTATTCAATATCAGCATTTCCCGGGCTTTTAAACCGCCAATTAAAATGCTGTCGGCCCTTAAAATGGTGTCATCATAATGTTTTAAGTTATTTAATAAATACTTACTAAGTGTATCAGTATTATTGGCCCGGTAATAGGGGCTTATTTTTGAATATTCAAAGTCGTACAGCGCACCTGAGTTTGGGTCTGTAGCAAATGCAGCCACATTTTTCTTTAAAAAACTCGTATTGCTATCAACACTGTCGGGTTTTACACTTGGCTTTGCAACCATTTTTATTTTAAAATTAGCGCTGTCGTTCGTGTAATCATAATATTCTGTTTCTTTATAAGGCAATAATTTAAACGAATTAAAAAACGCGTCGTTCCCGCTGCCTTTTTCCATTTCAGTTTTAGTGATCGTTTTTAATAGTAAATATATCCTGTTGCCCCTTGCAATAAACCTCATTATGGCATTATACCCATGCGGCAATACTGCTTTTGCTTCGCGCCCTTCAAATCCGTCTTGCCATATTTTAACGGGTTGCGTAAGCTCTGCCTTACCTTTAAATTCACTTATCAGGTTGTTAAACGCCGTTTCTTTATCCTTTAGGTACATCCCAATGGGGAAATTATTATACCGTACCAGGTAAGTTGTATAATTAACCGAATCAACACTTACATACATATTAATATGAACTATACGATCCGCTTTTATGGCAACTTCCTTTTCTATTTTTTGGGGCGACGATGGCATATTTACCGAAAAGGCGCCAACATCATCTTTAAAAGTTACCCAATTGGCAGGGGCCGCTTTTATAAGGGGAATGAGCGCAAACGAATTAAAGTAACGGTTGATGAATGGCTGATTTAGATTATTGGCCGACGAACCCACAATCGCCGTATAAAGCAAATTGTTAACCAGTAAAAACCGTGTGCGGGTATAACCGGTATTATTTTTCACAATCACTTCAGTACATGGCATCTTATCATAGGTAATATCTTTCCTGCTTATTATCGAGCCTTTTTGGATCTCTGTTAAATTACCTAAAGCTTTTTGTAGTACATTGTGCCAGCTGGCGGGTTTGTCATCTGTACCTTGCGGACTAATAGTCAGCCCGTAATACGTCTCATTTGCAAGGTCAATATAAACAGGATTATTTATACCCGATACAGGCACATTAATCGGCGTCCCCGGAAAACTTATCGAACATCCTACATTGTCATACCTGTAAATGTTCCAATCCATTTTCATGTAATCAACCACATATTTATTTGCAACGCCTGTAAATGCGGCCTGTACCCGTGTCACGGTATAACCTGCTTTCTTTAATAAGGCTATCACACCATTGGGGCCGGGCAAATGTGCTGCACCCACCGCAGTAAATAACGTGTGGTTGTGCATAAGCCTTATCATGCTCTCGGCCATTACAATATTTCGTTTCATAATAGCCGAATCCAACAACCCCTTATCATTCGCGTACTGATATATCATGTCAAGGTCGCCAGTCCTATATATCTTTACCATTTCCTCTTCGCTGTTATCCCTGCTCTTTTCTGTACCATCATCCAGCAGATCAAGTAATCTTTCCTTTAAATAACCTTTCGATCCATAGTACTCATCAACCTGTGCCGAGGCATTTTCAAGCCCGTAAACATTTTTGTGCAGCGTGCGCGCCATACCGTATAAGTAAGCATCAATAAATGATTGTTTATCACCTGGCTTATCATTTCTTTTCATTAATGACTCTACCTGTAAGGGATTTTTGCCCATTGGATACCCGTATTTCTTCGTGAATCTTTTTGCCAGTGCGTCATGCTCTTGCTTGCTTAACAGTTTATCAATATTGCGTAAGGTGTCGTTACTGGCCATTAAATTATAAAGCTCCTTCATTGCAGTATCTGGATGCACCTCCATGGCAAACTGCTGGCTGCTTTGTAATGCTAACATCACCGAATCGCTAAAATTAAACACGCGTTTATCTTTAACATGCATGGTGCCAAAAAGGTATGACGGTTTGGCGAGCCCATTACCACTAATGCGCCATAATAAGCTGTAATTTGATTTTGATTGAGGGAAGGCAGTAAACGCTAAAAGCGATATAAATAATACCAAAATGTATTTGCGCAAAAAGCAATTTGATGTAAGCACTGGTTTAAGTAATAAGGTTTAAAAATATAAGTAATAATTACCCCTTACAATATACAAATTTCATTTTACCGGGCTTGCTAAATTTAAATTTATTTAGCTAATCATATAATTATTGACCTTTTTAATATTTGATAATAGTTTTACTATCAGTAGAAGAAAAAGCAAAGAGCAATAAAGCTATCCATAACCTTCTACCGCGTCATTGCGAGCGACGTTTTTACTCCCACACTGGCGCAAGTTTTGCGCACGTGTCACAGCAAAGGCTAACTTGTGCCTTCCCCAATAAATTAATGAACCAACAATCCCCTGTTCCATTTTGCCGATCTCAAAAATGCCTTCTCAGCCAGCCAGCTAATTAAAAACACAGTAGTTATCACTCCAATCATCGATCCTGCTGTTACATCCTCAAAAAAATGCTCGCTTAAATACATGCGCGAGTAGCCCACCATTATGGCAACTATCAATAGCGGCAAGCCCCAAAATTTGTTTTTGCACCAATAAGTGATGAGTACCGCCGTAGAGAATGCCGTAACCGTATGGCCCGATGGGAAGCTGTGCAGGCTCAGCATATAAACCCCTTTAACAAAATGAATATGGCTCAACTTATTATGGAAATATAAAATGGGGCGCGGGGCATCAAAAATATGTTTTATTATTTGTGCCAATATCGAAGTTACGGCATAGGTAACAGCCATCATAAAACCTTTGCCATAATTAAACAGTAATAATACAGCTGCCAATATTACCGTAGTCCAGCCATTACCCAGGTCAGTTAAATAAGGCGCTATCACATCGCCAAACGCAAAATTACGACTGTTTACCGCAAAATATATTTCCTCACGACTATAAGTTATTTTAACTATCAAACATGCCGCTAATATCACCAGGTAGGGTATAAAAAATATCCTTATTCGGTACAATACATCTTTTATCCTTATATTCATGGTGCAAAATAAGCATATACTATTTCCCTGCAAAAAAATGGTTATGTTTGGAGTAACGGCCTCTTAATTTAAAATATGTCAAAAAGTTTATTTCGAAAAAAATCCATTGAAAAAATAGTTGCAGATGCCAAAGCTGGCCTTGATGATGGCCACGGGGTATCTTTAAATAAAATACTTGGTGTACGTGATCTTACAGCATTGGGCATAGCAGCTGTAATAGGCGCGGGAATATTCAGCACAGTAGGGAAAGCCTGTTTTGATGGCGGTCCGGGAGTTATATTTTTATTTCTTATCTGCGCCGTTGCGTGTGGTTTTTCGGCACTTTGTTATGCCGAGTTTGCTTCACGCATTCCTATGTCGGGCAGCGCTTATACATATTCGTATGCCGCTTTTGGCGAAATTATAGCGTGGATAATTGGCTGGGACCTGGTAATGGAATATGCGGTAGGCAATGTTACCGTAGCTATTTCGTGGTCTGGCAATCTCACCAGTTTCTTACAAAATATCGGCCTGCATATTCCCGGCTTTTTATCGCAGAGCTTTTTTGAGGTAAAAAACGCGAATACACAATATCTAGAAAAAATGGCTGCTCACGATACCGTAGGCGCAGCTGATTTTTTGAATTTACATAATGTATGGATCAATGCTCCGCATATTGGTTCAATCCCTATTATTTTAAATCTTCCCGCTTTAGCTATAACCGCGTTTATTACTTACCTTGTTTACATAGGTATAAAAGAATCAAGGCGCGCAAGTAATTTAATGGTACTATTCAAATTGCTGGTAGTAATAGCAGTAATAGCTGTAGGGTTTTATTATGTAAACCCATCAAACTGGGTTCCGTTTTTACCAAATAAATTCGGTGGCGTAATGAAGGGGGTTTCAGCGGTATTTTTCGCCTATATTGGTTTTGATGCTATTTCAACTACAGCCGAGGAATGTAAAAACCCGCAAAAGGATTTGCCCAAGGGTATGTTTTATTCGCTGATTATTTGTACTATTTTATATGTATTGGTTGCACTTGTGCTCACCGGCATGGTAAAATATTCAAAATTGAATACTGCTGATTTTTTAGCTAATGCGTTTAATGCGCGGGGGCTAAATATATTTGGGGGCATTATAGCCTTAAGCGCCGTAGTAGCAACTACATCTGTATTACTCGTGTTTCAAATAGGCCAGCCACGTATATGGATGAGTATGAGCCGTGATGGTTTATTGCCGCCCAGGTTCTCAAAGTTGCATCCAAAATTCCATACGCCATCATTCGCTACTATTATTACAGGGCTTGTAGTAGGTATCCCTGCATTATTTCTTGATTCGGCCATTGTTACCGACCTATGCAGCATCGGCACTTTGTTCGCGTTCGTATTGGTTTGTGGGGGCATATTAATATTGCCGAAGGCAGAAAAAACATCGGGAAAATTCAGGGTACCACACATCAATGGAAAATATCTTATCCCCTTAATTTTAATTGTGGCGATTGCTTTTGTACAGATACAATTTCCGGATTTTTTTAAGAATTTCTTTGGATTGATTGATACGAATCAGCCAAATCTTTCAAAAATGGATGTGCTGCATGAAAGAATACCTTATTTTGCTTTCTGTTTGTTAGTTGTAGGAATAAGTATTGCGGGATTTATAAAAAATTATTCGCTTATACCTGTGCTGGGCTTAATATCTTGCTTTTATTTGATGACTGAATTGGGTACTACCAATTGGCTACGTTTTATCATATGGTTGGTTATTGGCTTAGTAATATACTTTACATATAGTAGAAAGCATAGCAAGTTGGCAAAAAACAATGAATAAACAATTACATTATTACCGAAATGAGTTTAGTCACCATAATAGGCTTATTAGCCGCCTTCGGCACAACGGTCTCGTTTTTACCGCAGGCAGTTAAAACCATTCAAACAAAAGACACCTCGGGCATCTCCTTGCCCATGTACATCCTGTTTACAGCAGGCACATTATTATGGCTCATCTACGGCCTTATGAGTGGCAGCCTGCCGGTTACTATTGCTAACGCGATAACTCTCATTTTCGCCGCTATAATTTTAATTTATAAGATCAGGTATAAGTAATTTGAAGATGTGTTGATTTGAAAATTTGAAACTGCTATCTATATAGCAGTTGGAGCGATCTATTTTTTCACGGTTCCCCAAGAAGCCTCGACCGCACCGATATATATGTAAAACCCGATTACTCCAAGCACAAATAAGGAAAAAATAAAAATGACTAAAGTTATTTTATTTGGTGTCCAATAAAATGGTGCTTTCATTGTGTTACGGTTTGATAGTCAAATATAAGAATAATGCCGTGACCATGATAGACAGTATGGATTCTTGCGTTTCGCCTTCTCCCATCTTCAAATTTTCAAATTACCTAATTTTCAAATTCAATTTGGCACATGCACCTGCTTAACCTTCCGCCGCTGCAGCCAGCGCTGCCCGAGAAAGGTAATATACGACGAAGCCACCCCTACCACTGCACCACCCAGCACATCGCTTGGATAATGCACACCTAAATATAAGCGTGAATAACCTATTGTACTGGCATACAAAAACGATGGCGCAATAACATACCATTTAGGTACGGCCATACTAAGCGATGTGGCCGTAGCAAAAGCAAGTGAAGTTGTGTTTGATGGGAAAGAATAACCCGTTTCATTCAATTTGGGAATTATTACACCGGGATGGGTAATGAAGGGCCTGTCGCGCCTTACAATTTCCTTTAGCACGAATGAACCGCCCGCCGCAATAATCAATGATGCACCGGCATCATAGCCCCGGGTTTTAAGGTAATCATCATCATTAGCAAACCCTGTAATAATAAGGCTAACCGGAATGGCAACATCAATATATGGCGACTTCTCGCTAATAAAACGCTAGGCTTTATCAGGATTGGGGTTTACCGGGCCATTTATATATTCCAATAAACGCAGGTCGATGTTTTGAGCGAATAGTACTGATGAAACAAATAGAAAAAGAATAGTTAAAAGTATTTGCCTCATATTACATAATATATCGGGAAACTAAAAAATCAGCGAAATCCCCTAATCAACGTAATCAGCGGTCTATTTTATCCTGTACAACTCCACAGTTTCAGGGGCGGCCAGCATAAGCGGAACCTTTTCAACCGTAACAAAGCTTAGGTCGAGGCCAAAACCGCGTTCTTCAGATAAGCTCACTTTTTTCAATTGCCCATATAGGAACATGATAGCCCGTTCATAGAACGACAGGTTATGCGAGCGGGAAATAATTTTTTCTATCACCACAAACCTAAAGTCGCCCACAATTTTGTGCTTGTTAAGCGACGAGTATTTACTGGTAATATCCACCTCGCCATTTTTAACCAGATCTTCAACCACTTTCCTAAACAGCAGGTTTATTTGTTGCTCAACCCTAAAGCCGAGCTTAAAGTCGATCCTTATCAGTTTATTCGGCACTAAAAAATCAACCTCATATTCGCGTTTGTAGGGCTCATCAACCACATCAACGTGTACCAACCAATAAACATCGGCGCGCTTGGGTTGTTTTTGCAGGATGGAATAAATAATTTTCGACTCAATCTCCGAATCAAAATTAGCGCTGGTTAAATACACCAGTTGCGATGCGTATTTGGGTACGGTTTCATCTTCGCTAAGTTCTTTTATAATGTTAAAATAATCCTCTATTTCAACAAACTTAACATAGCGGTTCCTGATCTTACGGGCAGTGTGCCATGTCCACATCACCGCGAACAGCACCGAGCCAACACTCAGCGTAAACCAACCGCCATGTATAAATTTAGTGAGGTTACTCGATAGGAACGTAGTTTCAATAATGAGGTAAACCGTAAGGAAAATGGTAACAATATAGTTGGGGTATTTTTTCTTTTTTAGGAATTTCGACACCAGTATAGTGGTCATGAGCATTGCCACCGTAATACTTAAACCGTAAGCGGCTGTCATCGCATCTGAGGTTTTAAATAATAATACAACCCCAATACAACCCGCGCATAATAACCAGTTAACACTTGGTACATATAACTGCCCTTTTTGCTCCGATGGATAATTGATCTTTACCTTGGGCCATAAATTCAACCTCACGGCCTCAGATATTAGCGTAAATGAACCCGATATTAAGGCCTGGCTGGCAATAACCGTAGCAACGGTTGCTATACCAATACCAAATATCAGAAACCATTGCGGCATTATAGAGTAAAATGGGTTCGACTTGTCCAGGTCCATAATGTGTCCATTATGCTGCAGCAGCCAAACTGCCTGCCCTAAATAATTCAATATGAGGCAAGTTTTAACAAATATCCAGCTTACCCTAATATTTTTCCGCCCGCAATGGCCAAGATCGGAGTATAATGCCTCGGCCCCGGTTGTACACAGGAAAACAGCGCCCAATATAATAAAGGCGTATGGGTCGGTAAGTAATAAATGAATGCCATAATAAGGGTTCAATGCCTTAAATACCGAGGGCATTTGTATAATGTACGAGACGCCTAATATCCCCATCATGCTAAACCAAATGAACATAATAGGCCCGAATGCCCTGCCAACAAGCGAGGTGCCAAACTGCTGTATAAAAAAAAGCGCCGTGATTATAACTATAACTATACTCATTGTAGGTAAATGAGGATAGAGTGGCTTAAGCCCTTCAATTGCTGATGATATGGAAATGGGCGGCGTAATAATACCATCGGCCAGCAAGGCGCAACCACCTACAATTGCCGGCACAACCAGCCATCTGGCCTTCCTGCGCACTAACGAGAATAAGGAAAATATACCACCCTCGCCTTTATTATCGGCTTGCAGTGTTATAACAACGTACTTTAATGTAGTTTGAAGGGTTAACGTCCATACAATAAGTGATACGCCCCCAAGCACCAGTGTATCAGATATACGATCATGCCCCACTATGGCCTTAAAAACATATAAAGGGGATGTACCAATATCGCCATAAATTATTCCTAAACTAATTAATAACCCCGCTAAGGTTAATTTTCGTAGATCTATATGACTCGACACTGATATGTTTTAAAAATACAAAATTATTATTTTTTTCCATTAACACCCCTTTTACTATCATTTACGTATAAAGTAAATAGTGTATTCAAAACACAGTATGTTAAATTTTGTTAAAAATAATATTTGATAACAGGTTATAGCTACTGTTGAGCACATTATTCATACTTTTGCAATAATATTATTTATGGAATGAGGCGAAGCAATACTTATAATTTTTCATGGGCTATTTTAATTATGGCGATAATTTCCATGAATTTCGCTTTTGCCTATGGTAATGCCTTTAAAAAAGACACCACTTACCTGCACTATAAAAAGTCAAAAGGCAAACCTTCATATCTTAAAAGCGGACTACCATTTGCATTGCCACCTATAAAACCGGGTGCTATTTCCTCTGTAAAATTCCCCGTTGCCAAGGCTGATGATAAATTATTAAGCGATGTAGAGGTGTTCCCTAACCCGGTTACTGCTACTGACCTTCTTAATTTAAAATACACTGTATCGCGCAATACAAACGTTAGCATTAAAATAATGGATGTGCTGGGTAATGATATTGTAACCGTTTATCAATCAAGAACAGTTGACGTTGGCGAACAAAAATTCAGCTACCCATTGAACAACAAATTATCGCGTGGTTTTTATTTTGTACGCGTAGTAGCCGGAACAGAATCTGTTATTAAAAGGATAAGCGTACTTTAGGCCCTTGCTCAAGGCCGGCTTATTTCGGATCTATTCTTTCCAATTTATCTGTCATGCTGAACGGAGTGAAGCATCTATCCGCGTTCTACCTGGCGCTTAGTGACCTGCTGCTCGGACAATAGATCCCTCACTCTGTTCAGGCTGAGACAATGTGTTAAAAAATCAACCACTCACACAATCAACCTAATCAACTAATTCACTATTTTCGCCTCCATGAAGATCATCGCCATTGGACGCAATTATGCCGAGCACGCTAAGGAACTGAATAACCCGGTGCCAACCGTTCCGGTTATATTTATGAAGCCTGATACCGCACTTTTAAAAGACAACAAGCCTTTCTACCACCCTGAATTTTCACAGGACGTACACCACGAGATAGAACTGGTATTAAAAGTATGCAAGGAAGGAAAACACATCAGTGAAAAATTCGCGGCTAATTATTATGATGAGATCGGCCTCGGTGTTGATTTTACCGCCCGCGACATCCAAAGCCGCCATAAAGAAAAAGGACTCCCCTGGGAACTGGCCAAAGCCTTCGATGGCTCGGCACCCATAAGTTCATTTTTGCCTAAAGCTGATTTTAAAGATCTGTACAACATCAACTTTAAACTGGACATAAACGGCGAAACCAAACAAAGCGGCAATACAAATATGCTGCTGTTCTCATTTGAAAGTATCATAGCCTTTGTATCGCAATACATCACCCTAAAAAAAGGCGACCTTATTTTTACCGGCACCCCCGCGGGCGTAGGCAAAGTAAACGTTGGCGATCACTTGCAAGGCTACATTGAAGATAATAAATTACTTGATTTTTATGTTAAGTAAGCATGATACAAAAGCTGCTTGCGTCATTCCTCCTATTTTCGGGGCTTGTTTTTAATTGTTTGGCACAAGATGTTGTGCAAACCCGCCCCTACCCAAAAGATTACTTCCGCTACCCGCTTGATCTGCCTCCAAAAATTGTAGGCTCATTTGGCGAACTGCGGCCCAACCATTTTCATTCGGGGCTCGATTTCCGCACCAACCAACAGGAAGGCTATCCCGTACATGCTGCCGCCGATGGTTTTGTGTCGCGCCTACGGGTACAGTTTGGTGGTTTTGGCAACGCAATATACATCACCCATCCTAATGGTTACACCACGGTTTACGGCCACCTCAAAAGCTTTAGTCCTGAGATAGCCAAGCTGGTGCTTGATTACCAGAACCAGGTAAAAAACGATATTGTAGATTTTAATCTCCTGCCCTTGCAAATGCCGGTAAGCAAAGGCCAGGTCATTGCCGTATCGGGTAGTACCGGGGCGGTAGCCGGGCCGCACCTGCATTTTGAAGTGAGGGACACAGAAACCGAACAAACCATTAACCCTCAGCTTTTCGGCCTTACCATCCCCGATGAAAAAGCGCCCATACTCGGTACCGCCTGTATCTATCATTTTACGGATGCCCCTTTCAGCGAAAAAACACAACGCGATCTGTTACCGGTAGTCGGCTCCAACGGAAATTACCATTTACTAAAACCCCATGTTATTGAATTAAGCGCAAATGTAGGCTTCGGCATTACCGCGTACGATATTACCAATACCTCAATGGCGCACAATGGAGTATATTCCATCGAACTAAAATTGGATGGCAAAACCGTGTTCACTTTTGCTGCCGAACGCTTCGCGTTCGACCAAACACATGCCATAAACGCGTTTATTGATTACCCGCAGTTTTTATCAGCAGGGCGGTTCATCCAAAAATGTTTTATACTGCCGGGCAGCAAAATAACACTGTACCCGCAATCAATTAACCGAGGTGTAATTACCTTTAATGATGATTCCCTGCACACGGTTGAATACGTAGTTAGGGATGTGGCCGGCACTACATCAACCTTAACGCTAAAAGTAAAGTCGAGCAGTAAAGTACCGCATTATGCCGCATGGAAACCATCGGGTACATTGTTCAAATACAACCAGCTTAACCAGTATAGTACCGATAAGGTCAAAGTAAGCATCCCTGTCGGGAATTTATATGATGACGTAGATTTCACTTTTGCCGAGCTGCCCCGCAAGCCCGGCGCCTATTCATCAACCTACCAAATTGACAACCGCTATACCTCTATAAACGACAGTTACGACCTGTGGATAAAACCCGACACCACCCTACCCGGCTGGCGCGGCGATAAAGCCGTAATAGTGAATGGTGAGGGAATTTGCTACGCTGGCACCTACCAGGATGGCTATGTAAAGGCCCAACCCCATTCCTTCGGCGAGTATTATATTAAGCTTGATACCGAAGCGCCATTCATTCACCCTATAAATATTGTTAACGGTGGCAACATGGCGGCTAAACATGCTATATTTCTAAAAATTGGCGATTATTTATCGGGCGTAAAAAGCTACATGGGCTATATTGATGGCAAATGGGTTTTAATGAAGTGGGATTATAAAACTAAAGTACTAAGTTATACCTTTGATGATAGCGTTACCGCCGGTAAACATACCTTTGAGCTAACCGTTACCGACCAAATGAACAACGCGTCGACATTTAAAGCAGATTTTTACAGATAGACCATGGCAACACTAAAAGCAGGCGAAAAAGCCCCCGATTTTACAGCAAAAGAT
>Ga0206994_1151_pt1 | contig 13321 bp, 8 predicted proteins | sample Alteio_BWMinCont_4_FD_153485 | JGI IMG/M metagenome (GOLD analysis project Ga0206994, IMG submission 153485) | Enriched cells from forest soil in Barre Woods Harvard Forest LTER site, Petersham, Massachusetts, United States -... | ecosystem: Environmental > Terrestrial > Soil > Temperate forest >...
AATGCCTGTCCGCCCAATTTACCATCTGTACCAACCTCGCGCGCAACCCGGGTAACCTCTGATGCAAATGCACGCAACTGGTCAACCATTGTATTAAGCGTTTCTTTTAACTGCAAAATCTCTCCGCGTACGTCCACCGTAATTTTTTTAGACATGTCACCATTTGCAACAGCTATCGCCACATCAGCGATATTACGAACCTGCGCTGTAAGGTTACCAGCCATTTGGTTCACGGAGTCCGTTAAATCCTTCCAGGTACCTGCAACACCCGGCACATTAGCCTGACCTCCAAGTTTACCTTCGGTACCAACCTCCCTTGCAACACGCGTTACCTCAGAAGCAAAACCCCGCAACTGGTCAACCATTGTGTTGATTGTATTTTTAAGTTCAAGGATTTCTCCTTTTACGTCCACCCCAATTTTACGACTTAAGTCACCATTTGCAACCGCAGTAGTTACTTCAGCGATATTTCTTACCTGGGACGTAAGGTTGGATGCCATTTTATTTACACTATCAGTAAGATCTTTCCAGGTACCTCCTACGCCCGGCACATCTGCCTGGCCGCCAAGTTTACCCTCTGAACCTACCTCACGTGCCACACGAGTTACTTCAGATCCAAATGAATTTAATTGGTCAACCATTGTGTTGATCGTATTTTTCAACTCTAAGATTTCTCCTTTTACGTCAACCGTAATTTTCAAGGATAAGTCACCTTTTGCAACCGCCGTTGTTACTTCCGCAATATTTCGAACCTGGGCTGTAAGGTTACTACCCATCTGGTTCACGGAGTCTGTAAGATCTTTCCAAACCCCTCCTACTCCTTCCACGGTTGCCTGACCACCAAGTTTGCCTTCAGAACCTACCTCACGGGCAACCCGTGTTACTTCAGATGCAAAACCACGAAGCTGATCAACCATGGTATTGATTGTATTTTTAAGCTCAAGGATTTCTCCTTTTACGTCAACCCCAATTTTACGGCTTAAGTCTCCATTTGCCACAGCCGTTGTTACCTCTGCAATATTTCTAACTTGTGAAGTAAGGTTACTACCCATCTGATTTACAGAGTCAGTTAAGTCCTTCCAGGTACCACCTACCCCGGTTACTTCTGCCTGGCCGCCAAGTTTCCCCTCCGTTCCTACTTCTAGCGCAACACGTGTTACTTCTGATGCAAAAGAGTTTAACTGGTCAACCATTGTATTAATGGTTTTCTTAAGTTCAAGAATTTCACCTTTTACGTCAACGGTAATCTTTCTTGATAAGTCACCTCGCGCAACGGCTGTTGTTACCTCTGCGATATTTCGAACCTGGCCCGTAAGGTTACTGGCCATCTGGTTTACGGAGTCCGTAAGATCTTTCCAAACCCCTCCTACCCCTACAACTGTTGCCTGTCCGCCAAGTTTTCCTTCAGACCCTACCTCTCTTGCCACACGGGTTACTTCTGACGCGAAGGAATTTAACTGGTCAACCATAGTATTGATCGTATTCTTAAGTTCAAGGATTTCTCCCCGCACATCCACAGTTATTTTCCTTGATAAGTCTCCCTTTGCAAGACCTGTTGTTACCTCCGCAATATTACGTACTTGCCCGGTTAAGTTACTGGCCATCTGGTTTACTGAATCTGTAAGATCCTTCCAGACACCACCTACCCCTTGCACCGTAGCCTGACCACCTAACTTACCTTCTGAACCCACCTCACGTGCCACCCGCGTAACTTCAGATCCAAATGAATTCAACTGGTCCACCATTGTATTGATGGTATTTTTTAACTCCAGGATTTCTCCTTTTACGTCAACCGTTATCTTCTTTGATAAGTCGCCTTTTGCAACGGCTGTTGTTACTTCCGCAATGTTCCTAACCTGCGCAGTAAGATTACTACCCATCTGGTTCACACTATCCGTCAAATCCTTCCATACCCCGCCTATGCCTTTTACTTTTGCTTCACCTCCCAGCTTTCCTTCAGATCCAACTTCACGAGCTACACGGGTTACTTCCACAGAGAATGAATTTAACTGATCAACCATCGTATTGATCGTATTTTTAAGCTCAAGGATCTCCCCTTTCACATCCACCGTTATCTGCCTTGATAAGTCGCCCCGCGCTACAGCCGTTGTTACCTCCGCTATATTCCGTACCTGACCGGTAAGGTTACTTGCCATTTGGTTTACAGAATCTGTCAAATCTTTCCACGTTCCTGCTACTCCTTTCACATGAGCCTGCCCTCCTAATTTGCCTTCAGTTCCTACTTCCAGGGCAACACGCGTAACCTCTGAAGAGAAGGAATTTAACTGGTCAACCATTGTGTTAATGGTATTTTTCAATTCAAGGATTTCTCCCTTTACGTCAACTGTTATTTTCCGTGATAAGTCGCCTTTAGCCACTGCTGTAGTTACTTCCGCAATATTCCTAACCTGGGCAGTAAGGTTACTACCCATTTGATTTACACTGTCCGTCAAATCTTTCCAAACCCCAGCAACTCCTTTTACTTTAGCTTGTCCCCCAAGTTTCCCTTCTGAACCGACCTCACGCGCCACACGTGTTACCTCCATTGAAAACAGGTTTAGCTGCTTCACCATATCATTCACCTCTTTTGCAATGCGAGCAAATTCCCCTTGTAATACATGCCCTGTTATTTCCTGAGACATCTGCTGGCTAAGATTTCCCTTTGCAACAGAACTAATAACATGAGCAATTTCAATGGTAGGATATACAAGATCAGAAATCAGGGAATTTAAAGATTCAACACCTGTACTCCAAGCTCCTTTGGCTTGGGGTAATTCTATTCGTTGCGTTAGTTTTCCTTGTTTTCCAATGATATTACCAGCCTTATTGAACTCTTCAATCATGCTTTCGTTAATTGAAATAATTTCATTTAGCGTATCATAGATTTTACCATTAATGCCAGCCTGGTCAATAGGCATCCGCATACTGAAATTACCATTTCTCACTTGAATTAATACCCTGAGCAGCTCTTTTTTGTCAATCTCATCATCAAGATATGGCTTAATCAGTTTTTGAGTTGTTGCGGAACTGCCCTTTTGCACTTTGATTTTTTTACCATTTGTGCCACGTTCCGCATTCGATAATTCCATAGTCAAAGTCCCGTTTTCAGAACCATTGACTTTTCCATTTTTGGGGGTCATAAAATGATATTAATTGATGAATACTATTGGTTTAGGAAAATCTCATCTTTATATAGAAGTAACTGCTAAAGTATAAAGATATAAAAACGGGGATGTTATATAATTCCAAGAAAATGTTACATCATTATAATATTATTGAACAAATTTGAAAATCTAAAAATATGGAGTTCTATCCCTATTAATCTAGTGCTAAAAAAATAAACTGCTGTGAAATAAGAACTTGTGATATGATTGCAACATTTCGTTAAGCGAATTGTAATTAGTGAATCATTCCTAAAGACAAAATCAATTACATGTCAATAGAAACTAAATGGCAAAAATGCAGCACCCGTGTATTCTGGAGTGAGGTAGCGCCCTGCAACCATATAGTTCAGATATATGAAAATGATGATGTTTTTATTCACACCCTATCAGCTTTTGTGCAAGAAGGCTTCAAATTAGGAGATTGCATCATAATCATGGCTACACCCGAACATTTAATCGAATTATATGACAGCCTGGTAAACGATAATATAGATATGATATTATTTGTTGAAAATGGGCAATATATAGTTATAAATGTTGAAGACGCTACTGCAAAATTTATGGTAGCTGACAGCCCTGATGAAATACTTTTTAATAAATTTATTAATGATACCTTAAAAGTACCTCATCAGCAAAAAATGCAAATAAGGGCATTTGGTGAAATCGTTTCAGAATTATTGAAAAAAGGTAATATTGATGCCACTATCCGTCTTGAAAACTTATGGAATGAGTTATGCAAATCTGAATCATTTTGCCTCTTTTGTGCATACCCCAAAAGTAGTTTTAAGGATAATGAAATAGGTCCACTAGAATCTATTTGCGCTACCCATTCAAAAATTATTAATGGCGTTAATAAAAATAAAAAAGAAATTGAATTTGCATCAATTAAAAGTATGCATCAGTCAAATTTGATGCCCAATTGACACCATTTAATTAAGCCAGCCATATTAACTATAAAGGATTAAGTATTGTTGACATAAAAAAGACGCAATCCCTTTCGTCGAAGAAATAGCATTGCGTCTTAAAATCTAAATTAATTCTTTCTCAATTTAAACTTGCCTACATCCTCTGAGAAGGCTGCAACATGCTTACTCTGTTACCTTCTGTATCAAGAAATGAAACCCATAAACCAACCCCTGGAATTTCATCCGGCTGTCCTGGATTTTGACCTCCTAATATTTTACCACCGGCCGCTTCAACTTTCTTCATATGTTCTTGAATATCATCCACCGATATTACAACTGAAGGAGCTTGAGATATCGGGTCATTAGTACTCTGATAAAAACCGCCATTTATGGCACCAGGAGTTTTGACCATACGGTTTTCGTCTGTTTCTGTAGTTGCTACGGTTACATAGTTTCCCATGTCGGGCCCAAGCTGGTTAGCTTGCCATCCAAAAGTTTTGGAATAGAAATCTGACATTCTTTTGCTGTCTTTTGCAGGCATTTCAAAATGCACAACTGGATTCATTTTCATAATTTTATATATTTAGTATTGTTAGTTTAGATTTAGGTTATTATTTTATAGAAAAAAGCAAATCTAAAAAATTAAATTCACTCAAACAACAGGCCTACCGTTACTCTTATAAGATTAATAATTTGTTAAATTAGGCTCCTCTCAACCAAACTGGTTATCAGTTTGAATAATACCGGGGTGAATTATTTTGATTTGTCATGATATTAAACTTTATTATTTTAAAAACTACAATTATGAAAACAAATAGTTAAATCGGCCCTTTTAAAAATAAATTATAAAAAAATGAAAAATAATTTTGTTTATATTAACACCGTTAAGTATATTTGCGTCGTTAATTATAGATATGGGAATTACAGAACGAAAAGAAAAAGAAAAGAAAGATCTTCATAAGCTCATCCTTCAAGCAGCGATGGAAACCTTCTTAGATAAAGGTTATGAAGATATTTCAATACGAACTATTGCGGAAAAGATTGAATATAGCCCTACTACTATTTATTTGTATTTCAAGGATAAGGATTCAATTCTTCTGGCTCTTCACCAGGAAGGATTCAGGCTTATGAATACAAAAATGCAGGTTCTTGAATATATATCTGACCCATTTGACCGACTAAAGGCTATGGGCAGAATTTATATAGATTTTGCGCTGGAAAACAGCAAGTTATATGACCTAATGTTCATTCGCCAAGCACCAATGAAAGCTCTTGAATTTGAAGACGAAGATTGGAAAGAAGGTATGATTGCCTTTGAAGGCCTTAAATCAGCCGTTCAAGAATGTGTAAATGCGGGGTATTTCACCTTTAAAGACATTGAAGCTACTGCATTTCTAATCTGGGCCAGTATGCATGGTATGTGTGCATTACAAATAGGGCAACGTTGTATCGGCGTAATAAGTGAGGAAAACAGGACCACAATTATTCAAAAAGGTTTTCAGTCTTTTTTAGAACTACTTGAATGTTCAAAGCAAAAAAAATGATTAAAAAATAATAAATCTAATAAAAAAATTTAGGCATATCTTAACAGTGTTAATATAATTATATATGAAAAGTATAAAATCCAAATTAATAGAATTTAAATCAAAGGTTATTTCTCCTATTAATTTTCTTTTGGGCGCATTCTTGATATTGTCATTTCAAAAAACCAATGCTCAAAATGCTCTTGAAAATTATTTAAACGAAGGCCTTAAAAATAACATTGTTGTTCAAGAAAAAAATATCACACTGGATAAAGCAATCTATGGGTTAAAAGATGCTCAAAGATTATTTTTACCTGCAGTCAATTTTAATGCAAGCTATACAAGTGGTGAAGGAGGTAGAACTATTCCATTGCCTATTGGAGATTTGCTAAATCCTGTGTACTCCACTTTAAACCAACTTACACACAGCAGTTCTTTCCCCCAGGTAAGTAATCAAAATATTGGTTTCTTTCCGGTTAATTTCTATGATGCAAAAGTAAGAACCACGGCCCAGATTTATAACTCAGATCTTAAGAATTACCTGGATATAGAACACCAGGTAGTGCATTTAAGAGAGTTCGAGATACTTGCATATAAAAGAGAATTAATAAAAGATTTAAAGACTGCCTATTTCAATTACTTAATGGCAATAACGGGTGCACAAATCTATCAAAATGCAATTTTACTAGTAAACAGAAATATTGAAGTAAATAAATCACTTTTAAGTAATGGTAAAGGATTACCTGCATCAGTGCTAAGAGCAGAGAGCGAATATGAAAGGATAAAAAATCAATTATTAGATGCTCAAAATAATATCATGAATGCACAGCATTATTTTAATTTTTTATTAAATAAAAAACAGGATGACCCAATAGATACTGTTTATGATAAAAAAGCCGCTTTATTAGAAATTGAAAAATATATAAACCAGGCAAATATAAATGCCCGCGAAGAATTGAAAATGGCTTCATTAGACCAGGGAATTAATACTTCCATTCGCCGTTTAGATCAACAATTTTGGCTACCCAAAGTCAGTGCGTTTTTAGATCTTGGATCCCAGGCATCAGACTTTGCATTCAATTCACAATCAAGATATGTTTTGGTAGGGGCTCAAATTGATATACCAATCTTTAATTGGGGTAGAAATAATTATAAGATAAACCAGGCAAATGATGACCTTAGAATTGCAGGCTTAAATGCACAATTAATTACTAACCAGCTCCAACTAAGTGCGGATATGGCTAAAAACTACCTGGCTACTGCCTATAGTAGCTACCAGGCTTCATTAAAAGAATTGACATCAGCTCAAAGCTATTTCAAACTTATTGAGAGTGGTGTAAAGGAAGGAATCAATAGTCAAATTGAATTTATTGATGCCAGGAACCAACTAACTAATTCTCAAATTTCAGTAAATATTAATTTATTTAAAGTGCTGCAAGCTATGGCAAGTGTAGAACGCGAGACTGCAACATACCATATTCAAAAATAAAAAAAACAACTATGAAAACTTTAAACCTTGTTTCTAAATTAGTTGTCACAGTTATTCTATTGAGTGCTTGTGGAACTAAATCCTCAAATACCGGAATAAGTAAAGGCAATGACCCCATCCCCGTATCTGTAATGGAGTTGCACAAAGAAATGCGAAGCGAACCTGTGCATACTTCCGGACAGTTTACAACTGATGATGAAACTTTTTTGTCCTTTAAAACCGGTGGCGTCATCAGTACAATTATGGTAAAGGAAGGCGAAAGTATCAAAAAAGGGCAATTGCTCGCAACGTTAGATTTATCAGAAATAAATGCCTTGGTTCAGCAAGCTACATTAGGATTTGAAAAAGCAACAAGGGATTATAATAGAGCAAAGAACCTCCAAAAAGATAGTGTGGCAACTGTAGAGCAAATGCAAAATGCAAAAACTGCGCTTGATATTGCAAGCCAGCAATTAAATACTGCAAAGTTCAATCAAAAATATTCTGAAATACGGGCGGTAAATAATGGATTTATATTAAAAAAGTTTGTTAATCCCGGCCAGGTTATAGGCCCTGGAATTCCAGTCTTTCAAACAAATGGAGCGGGAACCTCAAATTGGATATTAAAGGTTGGGATCAGTGACAAACAATGGGCGAGAATAAAATTAGGAGACAAAGCTACAATAACTACTGACGCTATTCCCAGTAAAGAATTGAATGCCATCGTCAGCAACAAATCCGAAGGTGCAGATCCCATGAGTGGCGCTTTTTCAATAGAATTAAAATTAACTGACAATATTCCGGTTGGTTTGGCTGCGGGTTTATTTGGAAAAGCTAATATATATCCATCACAAATGTCAGAAGTATGGTCAATTCCATATTCATCACTTTTAGATGGAAATGCCAATACAGGGTACGTATTTGTCACTGATGATAACAAAACAGCCCGTAAAATACCTGTTAATATAGAAACCATAGAAAAGGACCAGGTTCTGATTAACGGTGGTTTGGAAAATTCCAGTCATTTAATAGTTGGTGGCAGCGCCTATTTGTCAGATAATTCAGTAATTACCATTAAATAAACAAACCTGTGAAAATATCCGAATACGCGGTAAAGAATTACCAGTTCACGCTTGTAATATTTTTGATGGCCATTGTGGTTGGTGTTACTACTCTTTTGAATATGCCAAGATCAGAAGATCCTGAAATTAAGGCGCCCCAATTCCCTGTAGTTGTGGTATATCCTGGAGCAAGCCCACAAGATCTTGAAGAACTGGTTGTAAAACCCCTTGAGAAGAAAATCAGTTCTCTGGAAGATATTAAAAGAATTCGCACATCAATAAAAGATGGTGTTGCAGTTATTGGGGTTGAATATAAATACGAAAGCAATGTAGATACAAAATACCAGGAACTTGTGCGTGAAGTAAATGGTTTAAGAAGCTCGCTGCCTACTGATATTCAAAGTATTGATGTAAATAAAGTATTACCGAGCAGTGTTAACATCTTACAGATTAGCCTTATATCGGATAATGCACCTAAAGAAACAATCAAAAAATATACTGATAATCTACGTGACAACCTTGAAAAAATAACCTCATTAAAAAATGTGGAAATTGCGGGACTACCTGATGAAATTGTGAGGGTTGATCTTCAATTAGAAAAAATTGCTGCCCTGCATATTCCCGTTAGTGCCATCACTAGTAGCCTTCAAAGTGAAATAGCAAATATTCCAGGAGGAAGTGTCGAAGCCGGTGATAAATCATTCAATATCAAAACAAACAGCAATTACAAAAATATTTCTGAAATACAAAACACAATAGTTGCCAGCCCTAATGGAAAAAATTTATTTCTAAAAGATATTGCCAATGTTCATTATGATTATGAAGAACAAAAACACATTACACGAATAAATGGACATCGTGCAGTATTTGTAAATGCAGCTCAAAAACCGGGTTTCAACATTTCTGAAACGCAGTCAAAATATAAACCAATTATAGCAGCATTTGCAAAAACACTTCCCTCAAATATTGCTTTGATTACTAATTTTGACCAGGCTACAAATGTTAATCACCGCCTTAGTGGTCTTGCGGAAGATTTCTTAATCGCGATATTATTAGTATCAATCACCCTGTTACCTTTAGGTGGTAGAGCTGCTCTAATCGTAATGGTTTCAATACCGTTATCCTTAGCTATTGGAGTTGTGCTTTTAAATCTTTTTGGATATAATTTAAACCAGTTAAGCATTGTGGGTCTCGTAGTTGCACTTGGGCTATTGGTAGATGATAGTATCGTAGTGGTTGAGAATATTGAAAGATGGCTGCGGGAAGGTCACTCCCGGATAGATGCAACGATAAAAGCAATCCAACAAATTGGTATGGCAGTTATTGGCTGTACTGCTACTTTAATTATCGCATTTCTGCCTTTAGTTTTTATGCCTGAAGCTGCGGGTGATTTTATCCGCTGCCTTCCAATGGCGGTTATAGCATGTGTATTAGCCTCGGTAGTTGTTTCTCTTACTATTATTCCATTTTTGGCCAGCCGAATCCTTAAACAACATGAAGGCCATACGGATGGAAATTTATTTATGAAAGCCCTTAAAAAAGGAATTCATAAAACTTATGCACCCATATTGAATAGAGCATTAAAGCACCCGGTTATTACATTGATCATTGCCGTAATTATATTTTTTGGAGCATTGCAATTAATGCCTGTTATTGGTTTTAGTTTGTTTCCAGCCTCAGAAAAGCCGCAGTTTATGGTGAACATTATTACACCCCTGCAAACCAATATTGTAAAGACCAATGAAATTACTTCAAATGTTGAAAAAATATTAGATAAAGAATCAAAAATTAAATTCTATTCTACGAATGTAGGCAAAGGAAATCCAAGGATTTATTACAATGTAATTCCGGAAAATGAGAGAACGGATTTTGCACAGATATTTGTACAGCTTGATGAAAATACATCACCAAAAGAGAAACTTGAAATCATAGATTCATTAAGGGAGAAGTTTTCTCATTATCCCGATGCCCGAGTAGAAGTCAAGAACTTTGAGCAAGGGCCACCTGTTGTAGCGCCCGTTGAAGTCCGACTATTAGGCGATAATCTTGACACCCTAAGAAGCATTGCCATTGACGTGAAAAAAATGCTCGTGAATACACAGGGATCAATGTATGTAAATAATCCTGTAGACAATCTTAAAACAGACATACGGGTTGCGATTAATAAGGATAAGGCTAGTGCATTAGGTATCCCAACTATAAATATAGATAGAACGGTTCGTTTATCAATTGCCGGGACAAACGTTGGCTCATTTACAAATCCGGACGGTGACGATTTTAAAATTTTGGTAACTACGCCTAAAGAAGAACGCGCTACCCTTGATGCTTTTGACAATCTTTTTGTGAATAACTCATCAGGAGCAGCAATTCCTATACAACAAGTTGCAGATCTTAAACTTGAATCATCTCCTGTAACAATAAACCACTACAACAAAACAAGGACAGTTTCAGTAAGTGCGTTTGTACAAAAAGGCTTCCTGGCTGATAATGTGATAAAGGATGTAATGGGGAAAATGGATAAAATGAAATTGCCAAAAGGATATTCCTATGCGATGGGTGGAGAATTTGAATCCCGCAATGAATCATTTGGAAATTTTGGCACTATTATTATAATCACAGTATTTCTTTTCATAGCTATACTTATTCTTGAATTTGGCACATTTAAAAGTACACTAATTGTACTTTCTGTTATCCCACTGGGCATTGTAGGAGCTGTAATAGCTTTGTTTTTCACCGGAAATTCTTTATCATTTGTTGCGATTATCGGATTGATAGCATTGGCGGGAATCGAAGTTAAAAATTCAATTTTATTGGTCGATTTTACGAACCAATTGCGCGCCCAAGGAAAATCATTGGATGATGCCATTCGGGAAGCCGGTGAAATACGATTTCTACCAATCATTCTCACTTCACTCACCGCTATCGGCGGCTTATTGCCCATAGCCCTTTCAACTAACCCATTAATTTCACCATTGGCAATTGTATTAATTGGCGGGCTCATCAGTTCTACTTTGTTATCGCGAATTGTGACACCAGTGTTATATAGATTAATGCCTCCAAGGGTTGCTTTATCGAATTAATGTGAATTGAGCTTAACTGGAAATATGGAGAAATTTATTAAAAATAATAGAAAATAAGATCAGTAAGTCAGATCAAATTTTCATTAAAGCATAAAGTATTTCATCTTCTACTCTCCACAATCTCTTCCTCCGTTTCATGAGAAAGTATGTCTGATTTTGAATAAGGCATAGTACGGCCAGTAAGAAATTTTATAAAAACAAGTGCCAGGACGAGTGCGATAATCCCCTGGACAACAACCGTTATTGGCGCTCCTATTCGTTCTGACACAGCGCCTGTAATTACAGAACCCAGCGGCGCCATTCCAAATATAGCCATGAGTAAAATACTAATAACGCGACCACGCATATGTGGTTCAGATTGAGACTGAACAATGATGTTCGATATTGTAAATTGCGCAATAGAACCAAAGCCTGCCAAAACGGCAAAAAACATGGCCAATGGGAAATTTTTGATTAATCCGAAACAGATTAACCCGATGCCGAGCATGATGGTGCTTACAAATAATATCTGTTTCAAATTAGATCCACTTTTTCGTGATGCCAGGTATATGGTACCGGCAATAGCCCCTGCACCGATAAAACTATTTATATATCCGAATGTAGTTGCATCACCCTTAAAAATCACTTTGGCAAATACCGGCAATACTGTGTTATAGGGCAATACAAGTAAACTAACCAGGGCTAACAGCAATATGGTGAGGCGGATGACCCGAGCTTCTTTTAAATAAATAAAACCTTCTTTAAATTCATTAATTATCTTTCTTTCAGATTTTTTGGGGGTTGGAGGTGGTAGTTTCATAAGTATTAATGAAAGCATGACCCCTCCAAAACTTGCGGCATTAATCAAGAAACAGACAGCTGCGCCAAATGCACTCAATACGATACCTGATAATGCAGGGCCTAACATTTGTGCAAGGCTGGCCATGGCCGTTGTGAGGGCAACAGCATTGGGTAGATCAGCCTGGTCTGCAACTACTTCATGGATTAAGGATTGCCTCGCTGGCACGTCAAATGCATTGATTATGCCGAGTATGACACTCAATACCAGGATCATCCAGATAATCATATGGCCTGTAACTACCAGGATAGCAAGCAATACTGCCTGAACGATTGATGCGATCTGCGTAATCCGAATGATAGGGTAACGGTTATACCTGTCTGCGGCCACACCACCAACAAATGAAAAAAGAAAAGACGGAAACTGTTCGGCAAATATGGTAACCCCGATTAAAAAAGCAGAGTGAGTCATGCTATATACTACCCATATTACCGCCGTCCGCTGCATCCATGTGCCAAACTGGGATACAGACCTGCCGATAAAATACAAGGTATAATTTGAGCTTCTGAAGGCTCTGAATAAATTTAATTCGCTTATTTTTTTCATGAAAATACCCAGCCGCAAAATTCCATAAAAAGTAGAGGCGAAATTTAAAAATGTGGGCAAATAAATTTGACACAATGTTTCTGCCTATGTATTTAATGAATCAAATATCCCAGTCTAATATGTGCATGCTTTACTTATTGGTTAGGATGGCATATCCCATAAGTATGGTACAGCGTGCCAACACTGCGATATAGTTAAGGAATCGTACAATTGAGCATAGACCAGGTACCTTGGTTGGGCTCGTATATTTTTTGTGCAATCAGACTGTTGTCACAAAATACCTGTACTTCTGTTCTGCCGACTGATCCCGACCATTCCTATATCCCGATGCTGGCAAGTTGTCCGGTCTTAAACGGCATAGTTATTTGCCAGTTATTCTGGCTGGTACATGTGCCTGTGGTCATGCCTGCCACCTGCCAGGATGGACGAATAGCTGTATCTGCTTTTCCCGTTTCACCAAGATAATAAATGACATTAAGAAGCGTATTGCCAGGCACAGAATCAATAATTAAAGCATTATAGGTGATATTTTTACCGGAGTCATCCGGTTTCTTACATGCCTAAACTACGACAACAAAAACCGATGTAAAAATCCAAAATTTCATTTTTTTCCTTTTTTAACGATGATAATAAATCAAGACCCGAAAGTCTTCTGGCTATCGCGAATATTGGCGAATCGTCATTATTGCTACAGTATTTGCCTTCTCTTATGGCATTTAAGTCGAATAATAATTTG
>Ga0206994_1101_pt2 | contig 13192 bp, 7 predicted proteins | sample Alteio_BWMinCont_4_FD_153485 | JGI IMG/M metagenome (GOLD analysis project Ga0206994, IMG submission 153485) | Enriched cells from forest soil in Barre Woods Harvard Forest LTER site, Petersham, Massachusetts, United States -... | ecosystem: Environmental > Terrestrial > Soil > Temperate forest >...
ATTTTACAAGCGGAGGTTTTAAAGAAGTGATTGATGACGCATTTGTTCAAAAATCCGCTGACGTAAAAAAAGTATTACTGTGTAGCGGTAAAATATATTTTGATCTGGTTGAAAAACAACAAAAAGAAGATAGAAAAGATGTAGCTATCGTAAGATTAGAGCAGATATATCCGTTGCCACAAAATCAACTGGATGAATTGTACAAAAAGTACAGTAAAGCTATCTGGCATTGGGTACAGGAAGAGCCATTAAATATGGGCGCCGCTTCTTTTTTAAGGATGAATGTAAAGAATATTAATTTATTTATCATTAGTCGCGCTGCAAGTGCTTCAACGGCAACAGGTTATGCTAAAATTCATGCAAAAGAACAAGCTGAAATTGTTAATACGGCATTTACTATTTAATTACTAAACGCAATGTATAGCCGCTTTTAACATTTCATTTTTATAAATGAAGCAACAAAAGGTCGAATAGAGGCCTCTTTAGTAGGGCGAATAGTTACTTTAACATATTATTGATAATTAAGAAATAATATGTTATGATTGAATTCAAAAAGAATGTTTTTTGGTTTCAGATATTATATTTATTTTGTGTCCCGGTTTAGGAATACGATTGCTAAGTCTACGCTATAATTAAGTTTTACAAATCGTTTTGCTATAATCAATAATCAATTAGTAATATCATCCTTACATATTTATCAATTCAAAAATTAAACTCAAAACAAAATGAAACAAATTAAAAATGTAACACTCGCTATTATAGGTGGGTTATTTATCTTAGCGGTTGCTACGGTATCTTGTAAGAAAAAAAATAACGGAGGAGGTGCTACAGTAACAGTTACTTCTGTTACCCCAAATCCTGCAACTACAGGTTCAACTGTAACGATTACTGGTACTAACTTTACTAGTCCTGCAACTGTAACAGTGAATGGCGCAGCAGTAACTGCAACTTTTGTAAGTGCTACAACTATTACTTTTGTTGCTCCTTCATCAGCAACTAGCGGCGTTGTATCGGTAACTACTAACGGACAAACAGTAGCTTATTCTGGTAGCTTAAGCGTAGTAGTTCCAGGTCCTACATCTGATTCAGTTGCAACAAGTGCTTTACTTGCAAAATGGACATTTGATGGTACTGGTGCTGAATCTATTTCTGGCGATGTACCATATGCAACAAGAGGTACTGTTAGCTATACAGGTGCGGGTCAAATTGGTAATTGCGCAACTTTTACAGCTGGTGCATTATTGTTTAACCCAATTGGTCAAATTAACAATGATACAACTTTAGAAAGCTATACTATCAGCTTATGGGCAAACATGCCTACTTCTGTTGGTACAGAACCACTTAGACCATTGTTCCAAATGACTGGTAACAGATATTCTGATATTTGGGGTCAAGTTGATCTTGAATTAACTAATAGCGGTGTTGCTGGAGATAGTTTAACCGTAGGTGCAAGACAGCATCAACAAGATGGTCATGCTCCTTACGATCACACTGGCTTTACAGCACTTAACGCAGGTTTAAATAGCGGTATTTGTAACAATTGGGTTTTGCTTACTGAAACTTACAACGGTAATGGTAACAACCAAACAATGCAAATTTATATTAATGGTAATCGTGTAGATTCAGCTGAATTTACTGATGTTACTAAACCAGAAACATTCAATTTAGTTCCACAAGGCGGTACTCCAACTGTTGCACCACTTCCTGCTACTAAAGTTTACATTGGTTCTATGGCATTCTTTGATCAAGGTAATACTGCAGGCGATGGTTATAGCAACTATGCTCCAACTTGGAGTTCAGCTAATTACTCATGGGCTGGTGAAGCTATCACTGGTAAACTAGATGATATTAGAGTTTACAACAGAGCGCTTACTGCTTCTGAAGTTGCTTCATTGTACACTTACGGTTCTCAAGGTAAATAATGTTTAAACTCGGCAACGAGTTACATACAACATAATATGTCCCCGGCTTTTTAGCCGGGGATTTTTATTGTTAAATATAGTAGCGATAATAAATCTTACCCAACCTTTCCGTTGCATTATCAGTATATGTAATAAAGCGATCTATTGAAGTATTTTCCCTATCCGTATAGTTTAGTAAATGAGTATCATTCTTTCTTAATGTAATAACGATTCTTTCCATATTTAGTTAAAATTAAAACCCCAACAAAATGAAAAAAACTAAAAACGCAATGTTTGCTGTATTAGGCGGCTTGTTAATTTTATCTGTTGCTACGGTTTCTTGTAAAAAGAAATCCAGTCCTTCTCCGGTGGCAACTATTACCAATGTATTGCCAAATCCTGCGACCCCTGGTGCTACAGTAACAATTACAGGTACTAACTTTACTGGTACAGCTACTGTATCAATCAATGGTGGCGCAGCAATAGCTGCTACAGTTGTAAATGGTACAACTATTACGTTTATTGCTCCTGCTGCAACAACAGGCGCTTTAGTAGCTACTGTTAATGGAACACCTATACCATATACTGGTGGTACTTTTACAGTTAATGTTCCTGGTCCAACATCTGATTCTGTTGCGACAAGTGCTTTACTTGCAAAATGGACATTTGATACTAATGCTGCTGAAGCAATTTCCACCGATGTTCCTTATAAAGCAGTAGGAGTTACTTATGGCGGTGCTGGCAAAATTGGTGGCTGTGCAACTTTCACAGCTGGTTATTTATTATATAATCCTATTAGTCAAATTAACAACAATACAACTTTGGAAAGCTATACTATTAGTTTATGGGCAAATATGCCTGCACAGCTTGGTACAGATCCTTTAAGACCATTATTCCAAATGACCGGTAACAGATACTCTGACATTTGGGGGCAAGTCGATCTTGAATTGACTAACAACAATACAATAACTGGAGATAGTTTGACGATAGGTGCAAGACAACATCAACAAGATGGTTATACTCCTTTTGATCACCTAGGAATTACTTCAGTTAATGCTGGTTTACCTTCTGGAATTGCTAATAATTGGATTTTGCTTACTGAAACTTACAACGGTAATGGTAACAACCAAACAATGCAAATTTATATCAATGGTAATCGTGTAGATTCAGCTGAATTTACTGATGTCACTAAACCACAAACCTTTAATTTAGTTCCACAAGGCGGTACACCAACTGTTGCACCACTTCCTGCTACTAAAGTTTACATTGGTTCTATGGCATTCTTTGATCAAGGTAATACTGCAGGCGATGGTTATAACAACTATGCTCCAACTTGGAATTCAGCTAATTACTCATGGGCTGGTGAAGCTATCACTGGTAAACTAGATGATATCAGAGTTTACAACAGAGCACTTACTGCTTCTGAAGTTGCTTTATTGTATACCTATGGTTCTCAAGGTAAATAATATTCTATTTCTTGTAAAAGAAAATATATCGTGATATTATAAAAATCCCCGGTTAGAAGCCGGGGATTTTTTAACAAAATTTGTCTGAATATAATCTTAAGCTTACCCAACCTTTTTATTAACATCTCAGTATATGCGATAAAGGAATTTATAAATCAAAGTCATTGAAGTGAATCGCTCTTAATCATATTATTTTATAATTGTCTAAAAAATTAAACCTAAATGAAACAAATTAAGAGTGTAGTTCTAGTTCTGATATGTGGAGTATTGATTTTGTCAATTGCTACTATGTCCTGTCAAAAGATAGACAATCCTACAGTACCACCTACGGACACGACGCACTCAATACCACCGGTGTCAGTAATAACGATAACTAATGTTAGTCCAAATCCTGTATTTGCAGGCGATACAGTAACAATTACCGGAACTAATTTTATCAGTCCGGCGGTAGTAACGATTAATGGAGGTACAGCTATTGTGGGGACAGTGTCAGCAAATGGTACAACAATTATTTTTGTTGCGCCGGCAGCAACCAGTGGAACTTTAATAGGTACTTCCAACGGGCAAACAGCAGTCTACAACAATTTTGTAGTTAATGCACGGCCTTCAACAGGATTAACATCAGATTCAATAGCGCCGGGAAGTTTAATAGCCCACTGGACATTTGATGGCGATAATACAGAAGCAATATCAGGTCTTTCTGCAATATTAACGGCCGGTACTGTTTCTTATTCGAGCGTAGGCCAGATAGGTAATTGCGCAACATTTACAAATGGGGCCTTGGCTTATAATCCTATTAGCGCGATCAATAATAGTACGGCTTTGGAAAGCTATTCAATCAGTATGTGGGTAAATATGCCTTCAGCAACAGTAGAAGATCCGATTAGGCCGCTGTTTCAAATTACTGGTACAAAGTTTCCTGATATATGGGGTGAAGTTGCTTTTGAACTTACTAATTACGGTGCAACAGGAGATACATTGGCGTTAGGAACAAGACAAGTTCAAATGGATGATATTAGCCCTTATTCACACATGGGAACAACACAGGTGAATTTTGGGAATAGTACCAATAAATGGACGTTTATTACCGAAACGTATAATGGTACTGATAATAATCAAACAATGAATATATACGCAAATGGCATATTGCTTAATTCACAAGAATTAAATACTGTTACAAAACCGGAAACATTTAACATTGTTCCGACAGGTTATTATCCTACAGATGGGATCATCCCCGCTAATAAAGTGTATATAGGCAGTTTTGCATTTTTTAATCAAGGCAATAATGCTGGCGATGGTTATGGTAATTTTGCTCCAATCTGGAGCGCAGGAAATTATGCATGGGCATCAGAAAGCATCACTGGTAAAATGGATGATATAAGGCTTTATAATAAAGCACTTACTGCTACTGAAATAGCTAGTTTATATTATACCGGATCTCAGGGCAAATAGCTATTCCAAAGAATAAAATATAGAATTTCCCCGGCTTTAGCCCGGGGATTTTTTATTGTTTGATTCACATTATGTTAAAACTTTTATAACCCTTATTTTTGCAGCGTTTTACAACTGTTGCTATCAGTAAACTCAGTAATAAATAAATGAATAATTTAGAAATAATTCGGGCAAAGTTTGATGAGTTGCAGGCTTGTGTTATTATACCTACTTATAATAATGCAGCTACGCTTACTGATGTAATTACCGATGTATTACAATATTCAAATAATATCATTGTTGTAAATGATGGTTCTACGGATAATACAGAAGCTATTGCAAAATCATTTTCACAAGTGCAACTAATTAGCTACTCAAATAACGTGGGCAAAGGCTGGGCACTTCGTAAAGCATTTACTTATGCAGTAGAACACAATTATAAATTCGCTATTACCATTGATTCTGATGGACAACATTTTGCAAAAGACTTGCCCACATTCATTGATAAATTAGAAGTAGTTCAGGATGCTATCATAATCGGTTCAAGAAATATGGATCAGGCAACTGTTCCGGGCAAAAGTAGTTTCGGCAATAAATTTTCTAATTTTTGGTTCAAGGTTGAAACAGGAATTACCTCTCCTGATACACAATCAGGATTTAGAGCATATCCTTTAGAATTATTGAAAGACATATATTTTTTTACAAAAAAATATGAGTTTGAAATAGAAGTATTGGTACGCGCTGTATGGAAAGGTGTAAAGATCGAATCGATTCCTGTTACCGTTTATTATGCACCAAAAGAAGTAAGGGTATCGCATTTCAGGCCCTTTAAAGATTTTACAAGGATCAGCATATTGAATACGGTATTAGTGATCATTACTTTTTTATATATAAAGCCACGCAATTTCCTAAGGATATTATTTGATAAAAAAAAAGTCTACACCTCATTGAAGAACAATTGTTCGATCCTAATGAGTCAGATGGTATCAAAGCCTTTTCAGTTGCTTTTGGCATTTTTATAGGAATCATACCTATTTGGGGCTTTCAATTAATAGTAGGTATTTCCCTGGCTGTTTTATTAAGGTTGAATAAAGCGCTGGTGATTATTGCGGCAAATATCAGTATTCCGCCAATGATACCCTTGATCATTTATCTAAGCTATAAAGCTGGAGGATATTGGGTTAGCGCCGCGTCATCTTATCATATAGAATACAGTAAGATCTTATCATTGAAATCAATTGAAAATAATTTTACGCAATATCTATACGGCAGTATTACGTTGGCTATTGTTGCAGGCGTTGCGTTTGGACTATTAACTTTTACGTTACTTAAATTATTAAAAAGAAAATCTATTCCGGTAGAATAAGATAAAAACAACATGGAAAAAGTTCTCGTAAGGATATATAATTATTTTGCAAAGCACCGGTTGGTTTTTTTTATCACTTTCGGTTTAAGTTTTTTGTTCTTAACTTATTTTGCTTTACAGGTAAAATTTGAAGAAGACATTTCTAAAATATTACCAAAAGATAAAAAGACGGAAAAGCTGAATGAAATATTTCAGAATTCTAAATTCATCGAAAAGCTGGTTGTAACAGTATCACTTAAAGATACAACAGCTCAACAACCGGATAGCTTGGTTGCCTACGCGGATGATTTTGCCGCACGCGTTCAAAATGATCTTACACCATACATTAGCAAGATCAATTACAAAGTAGATGATGGTTTGATAATGGATCTATTCGGAACCATTAGCGAACGCTTACCCATTTATTTGAATGAAAAAGATTATCAAACAATTGATACGCTTATCACGCCCGATAAAGTAAAGGCAACGCTTACGCAGGATATTAGAACGCTGACTTCTCCTGCAGGTATCGCATTAAAAAATATTATTAGTAATGATCCGGTTGGTATTTCCTACATCGGGCTAAAAAAATTACAACAACTTCAGTACGACGAAAATTTTGAATTATATGATAGCTATATAATTACAAAAGACCACAAGAATTTATTGATGTTTATCACGCCGGCTTATGCTCCTAACAACACAGGTAAAAATGCTTTGTTGTTTGAAGGGTTGGATAAAATAATTGATAGTCTTGATAACAATAATAAAAATATCGGAACTACTTATTTTGGTGCAGCGGCAGTTTCTGTTGGTAACGCATTGCAATTAAGAAAGGATACCATTTTTACACAAGGCATCACTTTATTTTTTCTTATCGTCTTTTTAGGATTTTATTTTAAAAAGAAAAGAGCGCCGGTTGTAATTCTTGTACCTGTTTTATTTGGTGCTTTATTTTCATTAGCGGCTATTTATTTTATTAAGGGAAGTATTTCTGTCATTGCATTGGGTGTAGGCTCAGTAGTGTTGGGTATCGCGGTAAATTATTCTTTGCATGTATTTAATCATTATCGTCATACACGAAGCATAGAGCAGGTAATTAAAGATCTGGCAATGCCTTTAACGGTGGGCAGCTTTACTACTATTGGAGGTTTTTTCTGTTTAGAATTTGTAGAATCTGAAATGCTGAAAGATCTGGGATTGTTTGCTGCATTTAGTTTGATAGGCGCATCGCTTTGTTCCTTAATTTTTCTACCTCATTTTTTAGCTACTAAAAAAGAACAGGAAGAACATGAAGAAATTGAATTTTCTTGGATCGATAAAATAGCGAGATACAATCCTGAGTATAATAAATACATTGTAACAGTTATTTTCTTACTAACAATATTCTTTTATTATACTGCGCAGAATGTAGGTTTTGAATCAGATATGATGAAGATGAACTACATGTCTGCTAAACTAAAAGCATCCGAAGCGAAGCTTAATAAAATAAACCAATACTCACTTCAATCTATTTATTTAGTTACTGAAGGAAAAGCGCTGGATGACGCGTTGGTGAATAATGAAAAAGTAGTTAGTAAGATTGAGGTGCTAAAAGACAAGCATATCATAACAAAATTTTCGGGCGTTTCATCATTGATCATTTCAGATTCTTTACAAAGAGAAAGAATTGCCCGTTGGCAAGCATATTGGACACCGGAAAAGAAACAACAACTATTGGCAACGTTAGAAAAAGAAGGCGTTCCATTAGGGTTTAAGCCGGCTGCTTTTAATAAATTCAAAGATCTGCTTAATAAAGATTTTACAGTGATCGATTCTGCTTCAATGGTAAGTATAAGAAAAAGTTTTCTCGATGATTTTATTACAGAAAAGCCCGGCAAGGCAACCGTAGTAACATTATTAAAAGTGACACCTCAAAACAAACAGGTAGTATATGATGTGTTTGATAACGACCCTAATATTACTGTTGTAGATAAACAATACCTCACTGCAAGATTTGTACAGATCATCAATTCGGATTTTACAAGTATTGCTATCATGTCTTCATTACTAGTGTTTGTTGTATTATTAATGACCTATGGTCGTATTGAACTTACACTAGTTTCTTTTATTCCAATGTTTATTTCATGGATATGGATACTAGGATTAATGGGACTTTTTAATATCGAGTTCAATATAGTTAACATCATCATATCGGCACTTATTTTTGGTTTGGGTGATGATTATAGTTTATTCATCATGGATGGTTTGTTACAGGAATACAGAACAGGCAAAAAGAATCTATCCTCTTATAAGTCATCTATTTTTCTATCTGCTATAACAACAGTAGCAGGTTTAGGTGTTTTAATTTTTGCAAAGCATCCGGCATTAAAATCAATTGCATGGATATCTATCATTGGTATTCTTTGTGTTGTGATAATGGCGCAAATATTAATTCCATTCCTGTTTAATATTCTCATTAAAAATAGGGTTGAGAAAAAGCGTTTCCCATGGACATTATCGGGATTTATTATTTCTGCTTTTGCTTTTTGTTATTTTGTTCTAGGTTGTATTCTACTAACTATCATCGGATTTATTTTTGCAAGATTGAATCCATTTAAAAAGGAGAAGAGTAAACTTGTCTATCATACTATTTTATCGAAATTCTGTTGGTCGTTGATGTATATCATGACCAATGTAAAAAAGAAGATCATTAATCCTGGTCATGAAGATTTTAGAAAGCCTGCCATCATCATTTGTAATCACCAATCTTTTCTTGATATTTTATCGGTAGTGATGTTAGAACCTAAACTGATATTATTCACCAACAAATGGGTATGGAACTCACCGTTCTTCGGAGGTGTTGTTCGCATGGCGGATTATTATCCGGTAGAGCAAGGTGCACAACCAAGTATAGAATTATTGAGAGAGAAAATAAACCAAGGCTATTCTATTTTAGTTTTTCCTGAAGGAACAAGATCTGTAGATGGAACGGTGAAACGTTTTCATAAAGGGGCTTTTTACTTAGCACAAGAATTAGAAGTAGATATTCTACCGATCGTTATACATGGCACGGGTTACACTATGACCAAAGGTGATTTTTTATTGAAGGATGGAAAAATAACGCTGAAATATTTGCCAAGAATAAAACCGGAAAACACACAATATGGAACCGGTTATGCAGATAGGGCTAAACAAATAGGGAAGTATTTTAGAGAAGAATTCAGAAAATTAAGCGAAGAAATTGAGCAGCCACGTTACTTTAAAGAACAATTAAAATATAATTACCTTTATAAAGGTCCTATTTTGGAATGGTACATGAGAGTGAAAGTGAGGATGGAAAAGAATTATTTACCTATTCATGATCTGTTACCGAAAAAAGGCAAGATGCTTGATATTGGTTGTGGATACGGTTTCATGTCTTACATGTTACAGTTTACATCTACTGAAAGAGAAATAACTGGTATTGATTATGATGAGGATAAGATAGAAACGGCAAATCTTTGTTTTAGTAAAAATGACAAAATAAATTTTGTTGCTTCAGATGTGTTGGAATATGAATTTGAAAAATATGATGCGATTATTTTAAGTGATATTTTACATTATTTACAGCCAGCAGAACAAAAGCTTGTACTTGAAAAATGTTTTGCTCATTTGAATATTGACGGTGTTATTTTATTAAGAGATGGAAATAAAGATCTAAAAGAAAGGCATAAAGGAACTAAGATGACCGAATTTTTTTCTACTAAATTTTTCGGGTTCAATAAAACAAAAGATACAGGTCTGTCATTCATATCAGGAAGTTCGGTTAAAGAGTTAGCTGCAATGCATAATATGAAATGTAAAGAGATCGATCAGACGAAATATACGTCTAACATTATTTTTGTAATAAAACACGCGTAGTAAATTAAGCATGAAGGATTTTGATATTATAATTATTGGTAGCGGTATCGGCGGACTTGTTTGTGCAGACATTTTGGGCAAGGAAGGGTACAAAGTAGGCGTAATAGAAAAAAACAAACAGATCGGCGGTAGCTTACAAACGTACGTGCGTGATAAAGTAATTTTTGATTCAGGTGTACATTATCTCGGCGGATTGAGCAAGGGACAAAATTTGTATCAGATATTCAAGTACCTCGGTATTATGGATAAATTAAAGCTGAAACAAATGGATATGGATGTGGTTGATAAGATAGTGATCGAAAATGACGATAAAGAATATATTTACGCGCAAGGCTACGATAATTTTATTGCCAAACTTTTAATTGATTTTCCTGACGAAGAAAAAGCACTGATCACTTATTGCGATACAATAAAAGAAGTGTGTCAAAAATTTCCTCTTTATAATTTTCGCACAGGATCCGAAGGATTAGAAAAAGCTGAAGTGTTGGGGATAGATGCAAAAGCATTCATAGCATCTGTTACTACCAATAAAAAATTACAAGAAGTATTAGCGGGAAATAATCCTTTGTATGCAGGCCAGCCGGGCAAAACGCCTTTATATGTACACGCGCTTATCATCAATAGTTACATCGAAAGTTCCTGGAAGTGTATTGATGGCGGATCGCAAATTGCAAAATACATAGCAAGAAATATTCGCGAACAAGGTGGAGATGTATTGCGAGATACAGAGGTGAAAAAGATCATGGAGGAAAATGGTAAAGCAACTTATGTTGAGTTATCTAATGGTAAACGTTTGTACGCTGATCATTTTATTTCCAATATACATCCTGTTAAAACGTTAGAGATAACGGAAACAACGCTTATTAAAAAAGCGTATCGTAACCGAATAAATGCATTAGAAAACTCTGTTTCATCTTTTACAATAAATATTGTTTTCAAAAAGGAATCATTTAAATACTTTAACTACAATTATTATTGCTGCATTGAAGGTTCCGTGTGGGAGGCCGCTAATTATACACAAGAGAATTGGCCAAAAGGATATGCCATTTTTTTAACGCCAACCTCCAAATCTATTGAATATGCTGAAGGCATGACCATCCTTGGTTATATGACTTTCGATGAAGTAAAACCCTGGGCCGATACATTCAATACAGTTTCAGAAGAAAAACATCGTGGTGAAACCTATGATGAATTTAAAATTCGTAAAGCAGAAGTTTTATTAGATGCAGTAGAAAAGAAATTTCCGGGTTTAAGAGATTGCATTCAATCTTATTACACAGCAACGCCACTTTCATACAGAGATTATATTGGTAACGATGATGGATCGTTATATGGTATTGTTAAAGATTATCGTGATCCGTTAAAAACATTTATTTCTCCAAGAACTAAGTTGCCGAATTTGTATTTTACAGGACAGAATTTGAATATGCATGGCGTACTGGGCGCCGCCATGAGTGGATTGGTTACTTGCAGCGCTTTATTAGGGAACGATGATATAGTTGAAAAAGTTAGAAATGCATAGGAAAAGAACATTTTGGGGTAAAGTCAGAAGAGCGATATTATATGCGTTCCTGTTATTTATTGGCCTGTTAATTATCGGTGCTATTTATTTAGCGGCTGTTGCATTGGAATATCCACCGAAGGTGAAAGATGATAGTTGTTTGCAATGGCAGCGCAGTGAACCATCACCCGGCTTTTATACATTAAAAGATAGTTGGTTCCGTAAAAGTAAAAGTGGTTTGTATGAAATGTATGTAGAAGGTGATCCTTTTGAACGTGGCGTTATTAATGGTAAATTATCAAAAGAATTAGTAGTAAGACAAGAAGATCATTTTAATGAGCAGATCAATAAAATGGTTCCTTCAAAATTTTACCTACATTTTTTAAAATATTTTATCGGCTGGTTTAATCGTGATCTGGAGAAAAATGTATCTGAAGAATACAAGGAAGAAATTTATGGTATCTCAACATCTGCATCGGACAAATACCAATACATTGGATCTAACTATCAGCGTATTTTGAATTACCATGCGGCGCATGATATTGGTCATGCGTTACAAAGTATGGCACTCGTTGGCTGTACATCTTTTGGTACGTGGGGTGATGATTCTGAAGACAGTGCGATGATCATCGGAAGAAATTTTGATTTTTATGTTGGAGATAAGTTTGCAGAAGATAAAATAGTTGCGTTTTTCAATCCTTCAGCCGGATATAAATTTATGACTGTTACCTGGGGAGGCTTTATTGGTGCGGTTTCAGGAATGAATGAAAAAGGATTGACGGTAACGATCAATGCAGCTAAGAGTGATATCCCAACGGGCTCTGCTACACCGGTTTCATTGGTAGCGCGCGAAATATTGCAATATGCAAAAAATCTTGATGAAGCTTTAGCGATTGCAAAGAGCAGAAAAATGTTTGTATCAGAATCATTCCTTGTTGGTTCTGCGGCAGATAATAAAGCGATCATCATTGAAAAAACACCTGATACACTGGATGTGTACGATCCACATAAAAGCATGATCGTTTGTACCAACCATTTTCAAAGTACAGGCTTAAGTAAATCAAAAGAAAATATTCAACAGCTAAATGAAAGCGCTTCGCCATATCGCTATGAAAGATTAATGCAGCTGTTAGATAGTAATGGGAAAAATACGGTTCAGAAAACGGTTAATATATTAAGAGATAGAAAAGGATTAAATGGCGCAGATATTGGGATGGGCAACGAAAAAGCGATCAACCAATTAATAGCACATCACTCAATAGTTTTTGAACCTAAAAAATTATTAGTGTGGGTATCTACATCACCATGGCAGCTCGGACAATTTGTAGCATACGATCTAAATAAAGTATTTGCCTTAAAAGGAATGAAACACGATCAGGAAATTATCGATACTAATTTAACAATTGCACCTGACTCATTTCTGCTAACGCAGCAATACAAAAACTTTGTACAATTCAGACAATTTAAACAACGCATTGCTGACGGCGAAACGGTAGATACAGATAGTCTTGTTGCGAGTAACCCCCAGTTTTTTCATGCATATATGTTGGCAGGCGATTATTCTTTTAAGCATGACCTGTATAAAAAAGCCCTGGCCTATTATAAAATAGGGTTAACAAAAGTAATTGCTACAAAAAAAGAAGAAGATCATATCAAAAAGCAA
>Ga0206994_1152_pt1 | contig 13157 bp, 13 predicted proteins | sample Alteio_BWMinCont_4_FD_153485 | JGI IMG/M metagenome (GOLD analysis project Ga0206994, IMG submission 153485) | Enriched cells from forest soil in Barre Woods Harvard Forest LTER site, Petersham, Massachusetts, United States -... | ecosystem: Environmental > Terrestrial > Soil > Temperate forest >...
CTGAAACTAAGGCACACACAGCGCCCTTCATCCAAAAAGGATACATCGTCTGCTAGGTGTTTCATCAGGAAGATGCCTCTTCCGCTCGGCTTTTCAATATTTTCCGGGTCGGTAGGGTCGGGCAGATTGTTATAATCGAAGCCGGTACCCTCATCTCTCACCGAGAAGAATATTTCATCGGGAGTGGTTTCAAATCCCACATGTACTTTTTTGTCGGGGTTTTTTTTGTTGCCGTGATGAATGGCATTATTTACGGCTTCGGTTACAGCCACCAGGATGTTGCCGTAGTAGTCTTCGCTCAGCTTGTAAGTAGAACAGATGGTTTCAATCAGCTTTTCAATAATATGAATTCCCTCTGTGCTCGATGGAAATTCCAATTGCTGGTTGGGAGTACCAGTGTGCCTGCGATGCGAAGATTTTGTTGGAGCAGGAGTCAAGGAGATATGTGTCATTCTTGAAATGAATTAAAGTATTGGTTTACCTTATCTCGGTAAAATGAATTTAAGTCCGGCGAAACCGTTTTAAGTAACTCATCTTGTTTTGTTCGCTCTATATTATACTCAAAAAACGGGTTTAGGTTACCAGAAAATTGCTTTTTTGCTACATGTGACTCAAATTCAGGGCTTTGGTCTTTGGTTTGTTTGGCCTTATCATATTCCAGCAGGTGCTTAATAATTTGTTGTTGCCGTTGCAGGGTGGCATCCGTTATCTGGCGGTTTACAATATCCTCTTCGTTTTTCTTCATTTCCTGTTCAATAGTATTTAGTTCCCCGGCTCCTTTCTTGTCTTCATTCATTCCATCTTCAGCCTGTTGCATCTGTTCGCGGATATACTCCTGCTGGGCTGCCATTTTGGCAAGTTGTTCGCTGTTTCCATCCTTTCCCCCGTGCTCCATACTACCCTTCATTTCCCCCGGATTTTTGCCGTTTTTCATGGCATTTTTCATTGCATCTAATTGCTTGGAAAGCTGTTCCTGCATTTTTTTCATTTCAGCCATCGAAGGCTTTTGGCCCATGCCTCCCGGTTTATTGCAGCTTCCGGCTCCCGGCGAATGGTTTTTTGACTGTTGCGACTGCTGCATCGCATTCAAAACGTCAGTAAGCAACAATGCCAGGTTATTCACCGAAGTCATGGCATATTGCTGTTTTTCGGCTGCCTGCGGAGCCTGCCGTTCTTCCATTTTAGTAACTGCATCCTCCATGTTGTGGTTAATCTTACTCATCTCCTGATTCACTATTCCCTGCAGTTTTAACGACTTTTTGCTAAGGGCATAAAGGCTGTCGGCAATAGTAGCAGCATTGTCCTGCAACTCTTTTTGTTTATGGGCTATATCGGCATATTCCATATTGTTTTGCGAGGATGAGGTTACTTTACCCATCAGGTCTTCCTGGGCAAACGACAGGGTAACCAGGTTATTCAGGATATTGCGAAGGCTAGCCATATCGAGCTCCTCTTCCTGGGTATCCATTTGCATAGCCACATTGGCCAGTTGCTGCGCCATTTCTTTCATGCCCTGCGATGCCCCGTGCTGTGACTTGGAAGCCTTGCCTGGATTATTCTTCGAAAGCTCCTGGCTGCTGTTCTGCATATTCTTTTGTACTTCCTGCGACTGCTGCTCCGGTTTTTTATACTCTGTAGGTACTTCCAGGTCTTTATTACTTTTTTCTAAATTTTCCAGGTTTTTGCTTATATCTTCAAAACTCTTATTTAACTCATCCTGTTTTTTTTGTTGGTCGGCATTTGTTCCATTTTTGTTTTTTGCATCCTGGCTCAGCTGTTCCTGCTTATTGGCAAGCGAATCGAGCCTGCCTGCATTTTCTTGCAACTGTTGCTGGAAGTCAAGCCGCTTGAATAGTTCCAGTGTGCGCTCCAAATCTTTTTTGAAATCTTCGTTGTCGGCACTTAGTTTTTGCAACTGCTGCTGAACATTATCTTTGTTCATTTTATCGAGCATTTTTTGCAACTCTTCAATTTTCTTTTTAATGCTGTCGTTTGCCAGCTGGTCAAACAGCTTTTGCAACTGTTCCTGCTTAGCTATCAGGTCCGAGTCTTTCTTTTGAAAATCCCATTGCTTTTGGTTGTTCTGTTTATTCTGTTGGGCTATTTGCTCTGCTTTCTTTTGCAGGTCCAGTTGTTGTTGAAGCAGGTTATTTATTTTCTTTTTGTCGGCCCAGTTCAAATCCTCTTTATTATACAGGTCTGCCCGTTCCTGTTCCATTTGGCTTTGCACGGTATAAGCCTGTTGCAAGGTTTTACTAATGTCATTCTGTACATGGCTGTTATTGTCCTCCGTATTTTTTACAATATCTTCCATGCCGGGGACTTTGAAATACATAGGATTTGTCCGTGTTGCTTTAGGGCCATTCACCCCGTCATTGTCCCACACTTCAAAGTAATATTCCATCTGCTGCCCGGGTCCAATGGAAAGCGTATCCATGTTCCAGTAAAAATAAAAGGGCTGCTGAATAATGTTTTTGGAGATGCTTATATCAGTCGAATAAATAGTACCCGACTTGGCAGAAGAATCATCCGTATTGTAAATTCGGTAAATAAATTTCATGCGGCTAAAGCCATAATCATCTTTTATACTTCCGTTAAAATATAATTGCTTGGCCGAAGCTGAATCCTGCTTTTGCTCCACCTGTACCGAAGGATATAAATCAGGAATTACCTCTATGGCATATTTCACCGAATCGTGGTTAATGAAATATTGGTTGGATGCAGAAACTGAGTAATTTTCATTTTGCATAAACTTCCGTTTGTAGGAATAGGCATTTTCTGCCGAAGGCTTTAATACATTGGTAGAGTCATTAAATTTCAGTTGGATTTTGTCCGTATTATTGGTGCGAAAATCCCACTGTACCACTGTTCCCTGTGGAATAGATAAATCACCTGTGTTGTGCAGCACTTCATCTTTTTTACCCAAATAGGCAGGGTAGTGGAGGGTAATATCAAAGCCTGCTAATTGCGGTTCGGGCAATGCCGTCAGCTTATATCCCTTCGATTCATAGCCCGCAGCCTCGAAAGTAAAATTTTCATCATGCTGCACATTTCGGAAGGTATATTCAAAAGCAGTGTTATTGCTTTTATCCATTTTGAATGTGCTGCCCTCATATTTTATAAAAACATCCTGTGGCAACTGGTCTCCTTTCATTTTTAATTTCAGGGTAAAATCTTTTTGCTCTATAGCTTTCAAGTCATTGTTTTCAATCACAAAATCGAAGGGGGCAATTTTCGGGAAGCTCACATTATACCGGAACATCTGGTTAGTACCCTGTCTCAATAAGGACGGCACAATAACCCATGCCAAAAGAATTACAAACAACGGAATGGCTACATACGGAATATATTTCCTGTTGCGTGAAATATCAATAGCTGCCGGGAACGAAATAGGTTTTATTTCTTTTATTTTTTGCTCTATGCCGGCTTCCAGTAATGCTACGGTTCCTGCTTCCGTAAGCTGCCGGTTCAGTTGAAGTACATTCAGCAGTTTATCCTGCACCTCGCCGAAATGTCTGCCTATTATTTGCGCAGCATCCTCATAACTCAGCACATCGCCAATGCGGTATAATTTAAAAAGGGGAATAACAATAAACCGCCCGAGGATGAATAAAACACCCGCCGAAAATGAGTAAAACAAAAACATACGGACAGGTATGCTAAAATCCCCGTAATACTCAGCAATAACGATGCTAATGTAAAACGAAAGCCCCAGCGAAATGGTATATAATCCACCCCGCACAAGTTGGTTTTTGTAATACTTGCGGATAAATTCGTCCAGTTTCGATATTAATATGCTATACGAGGCAGTCATCGTAAACCTCAAAGGTAAGCCATAACGGGCAGAATAAACTTAATAAAATGTTAAAATTTCTTAGGCGTTTGGGGCTTGGAGCACTTCCAGTATCCTCTGCTTCACCTGTTCTTTCAGGCGGGGTATATCTTCCAGGGTCATATTTCCGGTGGGGATAGGCTCTGTCCAAACGGCTTTTAGGGTGCCGGGTTTTAATTGCAAAAATTTATTTGCAGGCGAAAATCCCCCGGAGTTCATAATCGTCAGCACAGCTATGGGTAATTTGGTGTCAATAGCCAGCCGGAATGCCCCATCCTTAAAATCAATCAATGGCTTAGGAGTACGGTTGCGTGTCCCTTCGGGGAAAAGCACTACCGATATATTTTCCTTCAATAGGGAGTCCTGCATTTTTCCAAAGCTTTTTACGCGGTCATCTTTATCTTTCCTGTCAACGGTTATGTAGAGCCTTTTCACCACATACCCGATTAAAGGGATACGTGTTACCTCAATTTTTGAAAGAAACCGGAAAGTATTTACACAAGCTCTTGCAAAAAGTGGTATGTCCAGTTGTGAACGGTGGTTGCAGACAAATACATACACCTGCTCCGGCTTAATAAGTTCCATGCCTTTTATGTCTATCTTAATAAAAAAACAGACAAACAGCAGCTTCGCCCAAAACCTCGATATCTTATGCGCCCGGAACGGGGCTCTGTCTTTTGGTGCAAAGGAAAAAATAAGTACATAAGCAGGTATAACAATGAAAAAAGATAATAGCACAACCAATACCGCATATACTCCAAAAAGGGTCATCAGGAATTGTACAAGGATATTGGGTTCTTTTTTCAAGCCTTACAGAATGGGATGCAAAGGTAGGTTGTTTCTTTAAAGAATAAGGCAAATCCCAAATCTGTTTTATCTTCGTACTCCCGTATTCAGATGAAAAAGCAAACGAAATATAAAAAGCCTAAGTCCATTTCTCAGAAGATTAAAGAACCATCTGCTGCATATAAACCTTCCGGGCAAAAAGAACTTTCCGTTTTCAATTCCTTTGAAGAGGCCGAAGAAGCTCATTTAAAATATTTAGCTTCTCTCACCGGCGAGCAGCACCTGGCAAATGCCGTAGCATGGATTAAACGGCTCTATGCGAAAGATTTAAAAAAATATCCGAAACTTGGAACTGACTTGCGGGAAAAATAAATATGGATATTCTACTTGAGGAACATAAAAGATTTTTGTTGCTTCTTTTAAAGCATGAAGTAGAATTTATGCTTATTGGCGGCTATGCAGTTATTTATTATGGGTATGAACGCGGAACCGCTGATATGGATATTTGGTTGAAACCAACGAATGAAAATCGGGATAAATTTATTGATGCTGCAATGGAGCATGGAATTAGTGTGGAGACTGCAAAAGCCTTGAAGAGTATGGATTTTGAAAGTGCAAAGGTTCTTACCATTGGAAATCGGCCTTCTCAAATCGACTTCCTCACCAAAGTGCAAGGGTTAACCTATGATGAAGCGGACAAGAAAAAAAGAATGTTTCCGTTAAAAGATAAATTTATCCCAATCATTCAGTACAATCATCTTATCATAATGAAAATGATTACCGGGCGTCCCCAGGATAAGATAGATGTGGATATGCTGCAAAAGCTTAACCGCAAACCCAACGAAGAAAAATAAATGTCAGAAAACTCGGAAGAAACAATAAAAGAGATTGCCGGCATACGCAGTTGGGCAGAAGAGGATCGTCCCCGTGAAAAGCTTATGCTTAAGGGCTCTGGTGCTCTCTCCGATGCAGAGTTGTTAGCTATATTGATAGGTTCCGGCACCCGTGGCGAATCGGCGGTGGATGTGTGCAAAGCCATTTTAAAAAACGTGCATAATAACTTGAATGAATTAGGAAAACTATCCGTAAATGATTTGAAAAAATATAAAGGCATAGGAGAAGCAAAAGCTATTACCATTGTTGCAGCACTTGAATTGGCAAAGAGAAGGCGTGTTGCCGAAGTAAAGGAAAAAGAAAAAATAGAGGGAAGCAAAGATGTGTATGAATATTTCCATCACCTGTCCGACTTGCATAATGAGGAGTTCTGGGTAATGTTTCTCAACCGTGCCAATAAAATAATTTCAGCGCAAAAAATCAGCCAGGGGGGTATTACCGGAACGGTAGCCGACATCCGCTTGATATTAAAAAATGCACTCGATAACTTCGCGACTGCTATGGTTCTTTGCCACAACCATCCCTCCGGGAACCTTGCCCCCAGCAACGAAGACAAGGAGCTTACCCAAAAAATAAAACAGACTGCTAAATTGCTCGATATAACTATTTTAGACCATGTGATAATTTCCGATGCAGGCTATTTTAGCTTTGCAGACGAAGGTATTTTGTAAATCATGATAAAAATTTTAACTGTAATCGGCGCCCGTCCCCAAATTATTAAAGCCTCTGCCATTGACAGGGCTATTAAAAACAATTTCAGCAGGGAAATAAAAAATGTGATTCTGCATACCGGGCAGCACTACGATGATACTATGTCCGACGTCTTTTTCCGTGAAATGGAAATTTCTGCACCTGCTTATAATCTGAATGTAGGCTCCGGCACGCACGGCAAGCAAACTGCCCTGATGCTCGAGGGTATTGAAAAAATTGTGTTAAGCGAAAAACCTGCTGCCGTTGCAGTGTATGGCGATACCAACTCCACGCTGGCGGCTGCCATAGCGGTATCCAAGTTGAAAACTCCCCTGCTGCATATCGAAGCGGGCCTGCGCTCTTTCAATAAAAATACGCCCGAGGAGATGAATCGCATCATCTGCGACCACTGCTCTACCTTGCTTTTCACGCCGACACTTGCGGGGTATAACAATTTAATACACGAAGGATTCGACCAGGATAACGAATCTCCCTTTACTATTAACAACCCGGGAGTTTTTCACTGCGGCGATGTGATGTATGATAACACACTCTATTTTTCAGATGTGGCTGAAAAAACTTCTGATGTATTAGATAAAATGGGACTTAGGAATAAATATTTTTTACTTTTCACTGTTCACCGCGACATCAATACCGATTTTCCCGAACGGCTGAATGCCATACTGGATGCGGTGAATGATATTAGCATAAAAGAAAATGTGCCTGTAGTATTTCCCATGCACCCCCGCACGGCTACTGCATTGGCTCAAACAGTTCATCCTGCATTTAAGCAAATACAAAATAATAGCTTATTTAAAATAATACCTCCAGCCTCTTTTTTCGAGATGATTTTGCTGGAGAAACACTGCTCTGCAATAATTACCGATTCGGGCGGGGTGCAGAAAGAAGCCTTTTTTCTGCATAAGCCTTGTATTGTTTTGCGTTCCGAAACCGAGTGGGTTGAATTGGTGGAGTGCGGAAATTCCATCCTCGCAGATGCTGATAACAAGCGTATTAAAGAAGCTTATAAAGCATTTAAAGGAAAGAAGCAGGACAATTATCCTCCCTTTTACGGGAATGGAAATGCCGCTCATTTTATTTGTGAAGAAATTATTCGTAATTTTCGCTAATTATGACAGGCCTTCTTATTTACACTCCTGAAATTAGCCTCAGGCTGAAGTATATCGTGGAGCTTTTTTTTGATTCCATTATTAAGACACCATTCCTGTTTACTGCGGATGGAGAGGCTTTCAGGACATACGACGGGCCTAAGCTGAATTATTCCGCTACTGTATTTTCAGAAAATGAAGTGCAAATCGTACCTCACGGCTTGCTTACCGAAACAGGTATAAAGGCTCAATCCATCAACGTTTCGGAATGGGGCACACTGAAAATTTTTTTCCAGTCCGGCGCAGGAAGCCTGCCATTTGATATTTTTTCTGCTTCCTTTTTCCTAGTTAGCCGTTACGAAGAATATTTTGTGCAATATTCAAAAGATAAGCATAACCGTTTCCGCCACCAGAACAGCCTCGCATATAAAAATCATTTTTTGGATGTGCCCCTCGTAAATCTGTGGGCGGAAGAACTGAAAAAAGTACTACTTGCAAAATATCCTTCCCTGGCATTTTCAAATGGCACCTATTCTTTTATCCCCACTGTTGATGTGGATATAGCCTATGCCCACTTGGGCAGGAGTTTGGCTATTACCTTAGGGTCCATAGCAAAGGCTATAACAAAATTTGATTTCAGATTTTTGATAGAAAAAAAACTGGTGTTATTGCGTCTTAAAAAAGACCCTTACGATACATTCGGCTACCAGGAAAAACTTTTTCAAAAATATAATTTGCGTCCGATTTATTTTATTCTTGCGGGACAGATCCGGGGAGCGCATGATAAAAATATATCTTCAGGAAACTCAAGGATGAAAAGGCTTCTGGCAAAACTAAGTACCTATGCAGAAGTAGGCATACACCCTTCTTATCGTTCCGAAAGCAATGCTAAAATAGTGGCACAGGAAATAAAAAGTGTGGAGCAAAGTATTCCCGGTAAAATAACTTGTTCGCGCCAGCATTTCCTTCGTATTAACCTGCCCCAGACCTACCGCTGCCTCGTGGAACTTGGAATAACCGACGACTATACCATGATTCATGCGGGAGCATTGGGATTCAGGGCAAGTATATGCACCCCGTTTTTCTTTTATGATTTGCAGGCAGAAGAGGTGCTGCCTGTTAAGGTGCATTCTTCGGCAGTAATGGACGGCATGTTAAAAGATTATTTGCGGATTCTTCCACAGGATGCGCCTCTTATGATGGAAGAAATTATCTCGAAAACAAAAAAATGCAATGGCGAATTTATCCCCATTTTACATAACCACAGCCTCGACGGAAGCGGCCATTGGAAGGACTGGAAACAGGTTTTTGAAGGCATGATAGAATCGGCTGTTTAAATCTGTTTGCATTGATTCAATATGTAAAAAATGAAAATATAGACAAGGCACAATGGGATGCTTGCATTAGCAATTCACCCAATGGATTGGTGTATGCATATTCCTGGTATCTTGATATTGTTTGCCCAGGCTGGTGTGGGTTGGTAGAAGATACCTATAGCCGTGTTATGCCACTGCCAACAGCTGAAAAATACGGGTTCTCCTATACCTATCCCGCTCCGCATACACAGCAATTGGGCTTGTTCTCCCCATTAGAAATTACGGAAGCGGATGTTCAACATTTTCTTGCACATATTCCTGCTTTATACCGTTACATCGAAATGAATTTGAACCTCAATAATCAGTTGGAGAAAGGCCAATTCAAAATAACCAAGGGCATTACACATCTGCTCGATCTTAATGGTTCCTATAAAGATATTTTGGCAGGGTATTCCTCGCAGACTAAAAGAAATTTAAAAAAGACGCGGAGTAATTCGCTTACTATTTTAAAAAATGCGGAGCCGCAAAAAATTATTGGTTTATTTAAAGCTAATCGGGGAAAAGAGTATGCACAAACAACCTCTCACTACTCCATATTAAATACCCTGATGAATGCCTGTATAAGCAAAGGGTATGGGCAATCATGGGGAGTATTTAAGGAAGAGGCGCTTTGTGCCGGGGCATTTCTTTTAGAAAGCAATGGGAAAACTATTTTTCTTTTTTCCGGTACCAATCACAAGGCTTATGAAACCCATGCTATGACATTTTTAATAAATCAATACCTGGAAGAGCATGCCGGACAAAATTGTATTTTCGATTTTGAAGGGTCGGCTGATAAAGATGTGGCAAGATTTTACAAAGGCTTTGGTTCCACAGAAAAACATTATTTGCATATCCGAAAAAATACCCTGCCCCTGCCCGTGAAACTTTTAAAGGAAATACAATACAGGCGGAAAAGCATTTCCTATAGCTAATTGTTTGTATAATAATTAGTTTTCAACATTTCAAACAAAATGTCTTCCTTTCCGTATTACTATATGATAATATAGGCTTAATAATAATTTATAAAACAGAAACTATTTTTAAAAATTAATATGGATTTTTTACCCGAAAATATTGACAAGTACGTGGAAGCCCACACCAGCGAAGAAACCGACGTATTAAAAAGGTTGAATCGTGACACCTATGCAGGCGTGCTCATGCCAAGAATGCTTTCAGGCCACTTGCAGGGGCGCTTTTTAAAAATGCTCACTTCTATGATACAGCCCGAGCAGGTATTGGAAATCGGCACATTCACGGGATACTCCGCTATTTGTCTTGCCGAAGGAATGCCCGATGGTGCAATGTTACATACTATCGATATTAATGAAGAGCTGCATGATATGGTGCGCAAGTTTATTAAAGAAGCCCGCATGGAAAATAAAATCCGCACGTATGTTGGAAATGCAATGGATATCATTCCCACCATTCAACACACTTTTGATATGGTTTTTATTGATGCTGACAAAACAAATTATTCCAACTATTATGAGCTTGTGTTGCCCAAATTACATACAGGCGGATATATTGTGGCAGATAATGTTTTGTGGAGCGGTAAAGTAACGGAGCCTGCAACCGAGGCTGATGATGAAACCAAAGCATTAATGGCTTTTAATGAGAAAGTGGCAAATGACCCGAGAGTAGAAAATGTATTAGTACCCATACGCGACGGATTGATGATTGCACGGAAGATTACGTAAATTTTTTACCATGAAACGATGGCTTTCTTTTACTCTCTTTTTGTGCCTTTGCGCAATAGGAATGGGGCAGGATTTGCAACCCAATGACAGCAATGCACTCGTAAATGTTTCCGTAATTGACTATATGAAAAAGCCCATGCCGGGGGAGCAAATTTTGTTTAAATCGAGGATGGATAAAAAAGCCTATTCCGGAACGACAGACAGTACTGGCAGGTTCCATTTACTGCTGCCCAAAGATGCAGACTATGATGTGAAGTATGTTCAGTTTACTTCGGAGGAGGCGTACAATAATGTTCTTACTATCCCGAAAGGAGAAAACCAACTGCTTACATTTAATTATACCATTCGTGTAAAACTTCCCGAAACATATACGCTCAACAATGTGGTTTTTGATGTGAATAAGGCAACCCTTACAAGCGAGTCATACAAGGAATTAAACAAGCTAAGCACGTTTATGAGGGCTCAAAAAACAATGGTGATTGAAATAGCGGGCTATACGGATAATGTAGGCACGGAAGATGCCAATCTGAAACTATCTCAGGAACGGGCCGATGCCATAAAGAACTATTTACTGAAGCATGGTGTAAATATGGCAAGAATGGTGACCAAAGGCTATGGCTCTGCCGGGCCGGTAGCAGACAATACTACCCCTGAAGGCCGCCAGCAAAACCGCCGGACAGAAATTCATATCATCAAGCAATAGATAGAGAGATTCCTCACTTTGTTCGGAATGACATACTATTGTTTTTTTAGTAGTGAAAATAGAACGAGGTCGACCCTGTTCTATTTTCGTTATAAAATATTATAAACCCTATCTGTCATTCCGAACAAAGTGAGGAATCTAAAATCATACCTTAAGCTGTATAAGAGGGAGAGGTTTCTTATTCCGTAAACTTATATCCCACCCCCCTGATAGAATGAAAATGCAGGGGTGCTTTAGGGTCCTTTTCAAAATATTTACGGAAAGTTACAATGTGGTTGTCTATCGTCCGCGTGGAGGGTACGGTATCATATCCCCAGACTTCTTTCAAAATAAGTTCACGGGGAATCACCTCATTTTTTCTTTCTACCAATAATTTAAGCAGGTCTATTTCCCGCTTGCTTAGTTCTTTCTTTTCCCCGTCTTTTGTTACCACTTCAAAGGTTTTGAAATAGATGGTGCAATGGTCGAAATGGTATTCTTCCTTTCCGCCTTCTTCCCTGTCAGGTAACGACCTTTTCAATAATGATTTTAGCCGCAGCAATAATTCTTCCAGGTGAAAAGGCTTTGCTAAATAGTCATCTGCTCCAAGCTTCAGGCCTGATATGCGGTCGTCCGGTGAGCTTCTTGCGGTAAGAAAAAGGATGGGTACTTTTTTATCAATCTTGCGGATATTGGCGCATAGCTCATACCCGTTCATACCCGGTAGGGTAACATCCAAAATAATGAGATTAAATGATGCAGCCTTCACCTTTTGCCAGGCCTCTTCGGCATTCATAAAGGCAATTACTTCATACCCCTCCAATTCAAGATTCAGCCTGATAGTGGAAAGCAGGTTTTTTTCGTCCTCAACAAGTAAAATGGTGCCGGGCATAGTAATTGACAATTGTTAATTGTTAATTGTCAATTAAAGCTACTTAGAATGGCAGGTCATCTTGTTCTTCGGCAGCAGGAAGGGCTGCTTCTGTAGCATAAGATGATTCCTGGCTGTGTGAGGAGGAACTGCCTTTATCAACTGATTCAATTTTCCATGCATCCAGCGAGGTAAAGTATTTAACCGTACCATCCTTTTGCCACTCACGGCCGCTGATAAAAAAGCCCACTTTCACTTCGTCGCCCGGGTTAAAATTGTCAAGGATGCGGCATTTATCTTGTTTTAACTGGAAAAGTATATGCTGGGGGTAATTGGAAGAATTATCGGTCACAACAAATTCTCTCTTTTTAAATGAATCGGATACTTTTTGTTCATCCTTTTTCAGCTTAAGGGTACCTGTGAGTTCGAATTGCATGGTATATTTAATTTAAAGTTAGTGCATGTATAGTTATGAGTTCAAAGATAGTTTAATTTCAGAAACTATATATTAATAGTGACTAAAGCATGATGAAATTCCCCTATACTTCTTTAATTAATTCTGTCAATTTACAATTCCAAACAATCCCCATCCTGCCGTACCTTGAATAACCACATATTGCAAAATCACCTTTAATATCCATAATAGAGAAAACACCAAATTTTTCGTTTTGTATTTTGTCAATATATTGAACCCTGTCGCCCTTTTCCATGTATTATTAATTATTAGAAAGTTAAATACTCCATGCCAAATGTACGACATTTCACCTGCCTTTCCTAATGAAAAAGGGGGCTATAATAATTTACCCAATTTAAGTCCTGCTACACAGGGCTTTATTATTTCACATCCATCATTTTGTGCCTCTGTCCGTCTTATTGCATCCGGCCTAAAATATGGTACATTTCAGTTCGTTTTCTTTGGCTTTATCCAAATAATGTTCCACTTCCTCCACCATGCCGAGGAAAGCTATTTCTGCCGTATTGGGAATAAAAGAGAAGACCGTATTTTCAATATCATAGTTGATAGATTTCAATACGCTGGGAGCAACTATCCTGCCCAGGTTTTTTCTTTCCTTGTAAATATCCTGGTCGTTACCGCGTGAGAAGTAAATCCGCTCGAAAGAGCATGCCCTCTTTTCGCCGGGAGGCAATACTTCCACTTCCGATATGGTTTTATCTCTTTTTATAACAAGCGCATGCCCGGGCTTCAATTCTTTTATCTGGTCGGTTTGAATATTGAA
>Ga0206994_1112_pt2 | contig 12790 bp, 13 predicted proteins | sample Alteio_BWMinCont_4_FD_153485 | JGI IMG/M metagenome (GOLD analysis project Ga0206994, IMG submission 153485) | Enriched cells from forest soil in Barre Woods Harvard Forest LTER site, Petersham, Massachusetts, United States -... | ecosystem: Environmental > Terrestrial > Soil > Temperate forest >...
ATTTTTGTTGTAAAGACCATTTTATCACCATAGTTTCCACCCATAAAATCCATACCGAAATCACATTTTTCATTCATTCCATATTTATAGCGGCCAAACCACCCATTTCCCGTCGTCCAAACGTTATTAAAAATTGCACCACCACTTCCTACAGCAATAATTGTTTCAGATGTTCCTGAGGGGGTTGTTCCAGGACCTCCTCCCGTTACCATTGGACCAAATGGAGCAAATGCCACACAACTAGTTAATAAAATGCCAATTATTCCAGCTAAAATGTATTTGATCATTAAATTGGTTTTTTTATTTATCCGATCGATTATTTCATTGGTATTTATTTCATTTCCATTCACCTGCATAATCAAGACTATGACCTGAATAATATTTTAAATAGTCATATTTTGTTCTTGTTATTTGCTTAATGTGTAGATAATCATGCGCCAACCAGTTTGTTAAAATAAACTCGGCACTTATGGGCCCTGCAGTAGGATGAATGTGCGTATTATCCCATTTTGGAGCATCAAGCGATTGAAGCCATTCAATTGAATTATCTCTTTCAATCAAGAAATTTTCAAGTTTTGCTTCATAATTCTGCTCAACATACCGCCGCTCTGTAACCCATGCTGCAGGATCAGCGGGTGGTAAAGGTAATTCAGGATTCTCTAAAATCTGTTTTATTCTAATCCTGAAATCTTCCCGTTCTTCGTCATATAAGTGACAAACAATTTCCAACTGGCACCATTTTTCAGAATCAGGTTTCCACAAGTATTCTTCAAGAGTCAAATTCAATAAAAGTGATTTAAAAATATCTTTGTGGGATTGGAGTTTTTTAGTAATAAAATCGATGTTCATGGTATTGAGATTCTTTATTCTATAAAATGCTTAAGCCTTCTCAAATGTTTACCAAGCAATTTACATAAAAAAGTCTAATCCATTCAACAACAACTCATATCTAAATTCTAAATACCGAATACTTTCTATATTCCCATCTTTGTTAAAATGGCTCTTGGTATTGCTTTTTTATTTACCATTATCCCTGTGGTCTTTGCTAATACATATGACTCTGAAGCGTAAAAATAGCCATTAAAGTTGCTAAGCTTCATACCCCAGCTGTTTTTAACTATGTAAAATTTGTCACCAAGCTGATCTTCGGCTGTTCCAGTAATCTGCATGCCATGGTCATCATTAGTTGTATAGTTATCAAGACCTTGCTGCCGTATTTTGTCTGTAATCACCATTTGTTTCATAGGATTATTAATAAATGAATCCCTATTGTCTTTAGCAATGGTATCCCAATCAACATCTGGTAATATAGCAACACCTTTTTTGTATGCGAAACCGGGTTCGCTCACATCAGCGCCCCATGCAATTGTATAACCATTATTGATACTCGCATTTAAAATGTCCCGAAAATCATTTAGAGTAACATTATTAATAAGATCAGAATGCCAATTATCTGGTATTTCATTTACAAACTGGGTATAGAACGGATGATTTGTTACCGATGTAATTTCAACATAGTCATCAGGGTTAATTCCCAATAATATTGCAAAGGATTTTGCAGTATAATCTTTTCCTTTATAATTGAAATTGTCAGGCACTTTACCCATATAAGCATCAAGTACACCATTTACAGCATCCATCCAAAATGGGCTTAATTTGCCTTCTGGATTTCTTACTATCGCATCAAGCATCCCTTTTAGAACTGCTTCCATTTCGTTAAGCCGGTATTTTCCATCGTCATAATTGCCGGGATAAGCCGTTTTTGGCATGGCGCCATATTCTTTAAATATTCGCATTACATCATGAAATTCCCCGCCTTGTCCCCAACTCAACGCACCATGAAATTGAACATACCTTCTTGCTTTTTCTTCATATGACTTCCTGGCTACAAACATCTCAGAAAGATCATACTGGCCTTTACCCATCCGCATCAATTCCGATTCAATGAAAGAACTTGTTGAAAAACTCCAGCAGGTTCCACTATGTCCCTGGTTTTTAACTGGCGTTGCTTCTATTTTTTTAAGATCTTTAAAAACATATTTGGTGCCTTTTACCTGGGCATTCGCTGAAATTGAAAATGTTGATAATCCGGCAATAATAATTGCGGAAGCAATTTTGAAATTAACTTTAGTTGAAAGCATGATGGGAAATAAGTCTTATTTATAATGTTGTGCAAATGTATTGTTAAAAATGGGAATTGAATACTTTTTGGTTCCGACAAGATATTAATCAGATATGATTTTACAAAACTTTAACAATTTAAATGCTTCTCCTTACTTTTGAAACTGAATGATTGTCTCAAAAAAATTATTTGGTTTTCTATTCGCTTTAATATCCGGTGCGCTGGTATTTATATCACTTTTGATGGTGACCCCCATTTATTTGATCATTTTTTTATCAGGTGGAAAAAACGCAGATAAGACTGCGCATAAGCTTTCACGAATATGGGCTTCCTGGGTCTTAATAAGTTGTGGAGTGCGACTTATTGTATACAATAGGAATTTAATTGACCCCAATGAAGCATATGTATTTATCAGCAATCACCGAAGTTATTTAGACATACCTGTTGCTGCCAGAGCGACTACAAATACTTTTAAATTCCTGGCAAAAGAAGAACTGGGTAAAGTACCGCTTTTGGGTTATATCATTAAAAAACTATACATTACAGTTCGCAGACAAAGTATTAGAGATAAGGTAATGGCGTTGCAAAAAATGGAGACTGAACTTAAAAAAGGAATTTCAGTATGGCTATATCCTGAAGGCACCCGGAATAAAACCGATGAGGCGCTGACCGAATTTCAAGATGGCGCATTTACAGTAGCAGTGAATACCGGCAAACCAATAGCAATTTTATCCGTATATGATACTAGAGAAGTACTTGATTCCCGCTCTAGTTTCCAGGTAATACCTGGCAAAGTGAATGCATGGTGGAGCGAGCCAATTGAGACTAAAGGATTGACAAGGAAAGATATACCTGCTTTAAAAGAAAGGGTTATTGAATTAATGAAGACGCATATAGGTTAATTCTAAAAATAGATTTACATGATTTTTATCAACAATAATTCACTTTAATCGGTTTCAATGTTATATTTGGAAAAATAGAAATGATCTAATGGCACGAAATACTTTTTTTACATTGTTCAATACAAATTCACCAATTCTCCAATTTACTAGATGATGGATGGTGTAATAGTAAAAATAAGCGGGCAAATAGCAGATGTAGTAAATGGACGTATATTTCCTGGGGAACTTTATGTTCAGGATGGTCGAATAGCTGATATTCATGAAGTAGCACATGCTGAAAAACAATTAATCGTACCGGGATTGGTTGACTCTCACATTCACATAGAAAGTTCTATGATGGTGCCTTCAGAATTTGCGAGATTAGCATCAGTTCATGGCACTGTCGCTACAGTAAGTGATCCACATGAAATAGCAAATGTATTAGGCATGCGCGGCATTGACTACATGATAGAAAATGCAGAAAAAGTGCCTTTTTATTTCAATTTTGGTGCTCCCTCTTGTGTACCGGCTACTATTTTTGAAACAGCCGGAGCACATTTAGGTCCTGCGGAAATTGAGGACTTACTAAAAAGGCCCGATATAAAATATCTATCGGAAATGATGAATTATCCTGGTGTCTTAAATAACGACCCGGAGGTAATGCAAAAAATAAAAATTGCCCAAAAATTCAAAAAGCCGATTGACGGCCATGCACCCGGATTGAGAGGTGAAGATGCCAAAGCATATATTAAGGCAGGGATTAGTACAGATCATGAGTGCTACTCCTATAATGAGGCACTAGAGAAAATTAAATTAGGAATGAAAATCCTGATACGAGAAGGTAGTGCCGCCAAAAACTTTGATGCTCTAATTGAACTCATTGCCGAATTCCCAGAAATGATCATGTTTTGTTCTGACGATAAACATCCTGATGCACTTGTGAAAAATCATATTGATGAATTGATCAGAAGAGCGCTAGATCGGCATTACAAACCTATGGATGTACTTAGAGCTGCAACGCTAAACCCGGTTAGACATTATTGTCTTGAAAACGGACTTTTACAAAAGGGGGATTATGCCGATTTTATTATCGTTAATAACATCAGGGATTTTGAGGTAAAACGAACATATATAAAAGGTCAAAAAGTAGCTGAAAATGGCAAATCATTATTAGAATTTACCCATTCTGACATTATTAATCATTTTGACTGCGATTATATAAACCCGGATGATTTAAATGTGCCTGCTACCGGTAATTCAATGCGTGTAATTGAGGTAATTGAAGGGCAGTTAATTACGCAACATAGCTTTGTAAAACCATTGGTTGAAGATAATTGTGTATGTTCTGATACAGATCGGGATATTTTAAAACTGGTTGTTGTAAACAGGTACAAGAACTCCATGCCAGCCGTCGCTTTTGTCAGGAATTTTGAGTTAAAACAAGGCGCAATAGCCTCTACCGTGGCTCATGATAGTCACAATATTATTGCTGTTGGCGTAGATGATACATCTATAAAACGAGCCGTTAATTTATTGATTCAAAATAAGGGTGGTATTTCTTTGGTATCTGATAACGATCATATGGTTTTGCCATTACCAGTAGCCGGGCTAATGAGTGCCCAAAATGGATATGATGTAGCAGAACAATATGTAAAAATAGATGATGCCGCAAAAGGCATGGGAAGCACGTTGGCGGCTCCTTTTATGTCTTTGTCTTTCCTTGCCCTCCTGGTAATACCCGAATTAAAATTAAGTGATAAGGGCTTATTTGACGGCAAGAATTTTAAGTTTGTTGATCTATTTAGTTAAAAGTTGTTCGTTGTTGGTTGTTAGTTGATGGTTGTTATCAGTTGACAACAAATATTACATTCGTTTATATCTTTACATTGTCTAACATTCAATTAAATTCTAATAAAGTCTTAATTACTACAGAAGACGGTTCGCATACTTTATATATGCCGGATTTGAATGAAAATTATCATTCTACCTTTGGGGCTATCCAGGAATCAAATCATGTCTTTATTGATAAAGGATTTAATGGGATAATTAAGTCAAAGAAATCCATCCAGATATTTGAAATGGGATTTGGGACAGGTTTAAACGCATTATTAACCTTAATAGAAGCCGAAAAACAAAATGTCTTCGTCCAATATTTTGCTATTGAGGCTTATCCGCTTGAGGATAATATTTTAAAGCAATTGAATTATGGTAATATTATTGAAGAGGGAAAATACGAGGAGCTATTTAATAAAATAAACAATGCATCATGGGAAAAATCGGATAAGCTTTCCCCTCACTTTGAAATAAAAAAATTAAACACCTCAATACTCGAATTTGTAACAGCTAATAAATTTGATCTTGTTTATTTTGACGCGTTTGCACCTGAAGTACAACCCGAATTGTGGACTGAAGATATATTCAGGAAACTTTTCTCAATTATGAATCCCGGTGGAATATTGGTCACCTATTGCTGCAAGGGAATTGTAAAAAGAAATATGAAAACTGCAGGTTTTAATATTGAAAAATTGCCAGGGCCACCAGGAAAGAGGGAAATGTTGCGCGCACAACGTTAAAGCATTTGAAACCAAATTTTTAGATATTCATTCATAAATATTTATAAAATCAAATATTACCTCATTTTTACAATTTTAAAAATGAGGTTATTGAATATACTTGAACAAATCAAATCAAGGAAATTAAATCCTGTTTCTGTTGTCGTCATTTTATCCATTTTTTTAGTATTTATAAGATGGCGGACACTTTCTGATTTTTGTTTCAAATTTAGTGATAATGACCAGTTAGTTCTTTGGGATGCAGCCGATGACATGCGGCATGGCATTTTCCGAGAACCGTGCTTTTATGGTCAAGCTTACAACCCACTGGTTGAGCCTCTTTTTGCGTTGCCTTTGATTTTTTTGAGATTTCCATACCGAATCGCTTTAGCACTTATATCAGGACTCCTTGGTTTTCTGCCATATGCATTATTAGGTTGGGCTTGTTTCATAAGAAAGCAGTATATCGCTTGTGGCTTTGCTTGCATTTTTTTACTTTGGCTTCCAATAGAATTTCAAGTAATAACTTCTATTCCCAGAGGATTTATACCGAGTTGCGCTTTCGCTTCTGTTGGTGTGTATTTTGCTTTCCATAATAGGTATAATTTGTAGCCAAAATGCAGCTTTTTTGGTTGTACCTATAGGCTGTTTTTTATTATTAAATCAATATAAAAAACTTTCATTTTATCTTCTCAACTTGCTTGGCCTCATTGCTGCTTTACCATTACAAGTATATATTTATTGGTTTTATAAAACTCATCCATTATTGGATATGCATAAGTTGCAATTCGATTTTGGTTTTGATATATTTTTAGAAACTCTTAAACATACTGACAAATATTTTAATTTTTTAACTCCTTTTCCGGCATACAAATTAATTACTGTTCTTTTATTTTATATCTTTTTTGCAACTATTTGCTTTATTTTCAGGAAGCCTAAAGAAGGGCTAAGTATAATAACAGGAATGATTTTTCTCCTTTTTTCACTTTCCTTTAGTAAAACTCAGAATGCGTCAGAAAGCATATTTTTCTCAGGGGTACGTATGTTTCTTGGCGTACCCATCAGTTTTATTATTTTTGGATATTGGGCCGAAAATTCATTTTCTAGCTTAGCTAATTATCAAAAATTAAGGGAAATAGCGATGAAGATTTTTCTCGCTGTAGGAATTTTTTATTTTATTGATAGAAACATAATTTTCAGACCCCACTTATATAGTAGTTGCAGGCAACCCGACGAGCTTGTAGCAGAATGGGTAAATGATTCAAGAATGTCTTGCGAAAAATTTTACAAAATGTGTCTTGAAACTAATTCCAACCTGGTTGTGGTTGATAATTGGATGATTGAAGTGTCATATTATGCTGCCGCTATGAATCATAGGTTTAAAACACTTGTTCCATCTTATGAAAGACGGACCTGGGCTATGCAAAGCGAAGATACCACAATAAGAGATTATTTTATTTATTTGCCTCCCGGTGAAAAAGATATGAGTCAAAATATTCCAAAATATATAAATATTGCAAAAATTAACGAAGATCCTGCTGCTTATTTAATTAAAACAAATGGCCATAAGGTTTTTGAAATATTAAAAGAAATGCATGTAAGAATAAGTGAGCATTAACTCAGAACATTCCAAATTCAAGCAGATTAAAGGCAAATACTATTAAATGGTAAAAAAACTAATAAAAAATTATCCTAAAATTATCGTTTCATTCTTATTTATTTTTGTTATAATCATAAGATGGAAAGTACTTTATAATTTCTGTTTTCTTTTTACAGACAATGATCAATTAGTACTTTGGGATGCCGCTAAAGATATGAGTCAGGGAATTTTCCATGAGCCATGTTTTTATGGCCAGGCCTATAATCCCTTATTTGAGCCCCTGTTTGCTCAACCATTGATTTTAGCAGGTATTTCTTTAAGAATTTCGTTGCCTCTAATATCAGGTTTATTCGGCTTATTGCCCTATATATTATTAGGTTGGGGCTGCTATAAACGTGAGCAATACATTAGCGCAGCCTTTGCACTTGGGCTGTTATTGTGGCTGCCAATTGAATTTCATGTAATTACATCAATTCCAAGGGGATATTTGCCCGCATGCTGCTTTGCTGCATTGGGAATATATTTCGTGATGTTTACAGATCACAAATGGCGTTTTTTCTGGTTTGCATTCCTAAGTCTCATTGCAATCGTAACCAGTCAAAATTCAGTTTTGTTGGTTTTACCAGTTGCAGTATATATTTTACTTAAGCATTTTAAGGAACCAAAATTATATACTCAAAGTGCGGTGGGTTTTTTAACCTCTCTCCCACTTCCCTTATTTATTTATTTATTTTATAAGACGCATCCTTCATATAATTTCCACGAATTGGAACTCAATTTTGATTTGGACTCATTTCAACAAACATTAAAAAACACTGATTTATATTTCAATTATCTGTCACCGTCTCCATCGCATAAGCTATTACTCATTTTATCTTTTTTTGGGTTCTTCATATTATTATGTTTCTTTAAAAGAAATATAAAGGCAGGCTTGAGCATAATAGCAGCCTTGTTTTTTTTTCTGTTCACTTTGTCATTTGACAAGTCACAGGATGGCACCGCAAACATGTTTTATTCAAGTGTACGAATATTTCTGGGGGTTCCCATTGCTTTTATTATTTTTTGCGCCTGGGGAGAAGCACCAAATTATTCCATAGAAATTCAAAATAATTTAAAGTTTGTGCTATTGATAATGCTTCTAATAATTGGTTCAATTTATTTTTACCGGGATAGTGAAAAGCTCAACGTGATAGTTAATAATGAAAGCAGAAAAACTGAAATAATAGTTTCTGATAAGGTTTCACATTCCAGGCAATTGTGTGACCAAATTGCCAATTTATGCAGGAGTAATAAATCAAACCTCGTAATACTAGACAGTACAATGGCCGACGTTAATTATATGTGCCCTGTTTTGAATTATTCCTTTATTACAATGATCCCTGATTATGAAAGACGTACATGGATTATGCAAAAAGAGGATACCGTAATTAGGAAAGATTTTATATACCTATCACAAGATAGCTTAAAAATGCAAAAGCACTTAACAGGTGTAGTTTCATTTAAAAAGATTAATGAAGAGCCTCCTGCGTACTTGGTGGAAACATTGGGAAAAAATGTATTTAAAATACTGAATGATATGCATATAGATGTGAGACCGCATTAAATATTAGGATTATAAGATTAAGCAGAATCCTGTATTCATTAAAAAATAAAAGATTGCCTTATTTTTACGCCTGCAAAATATGCCTTAATGCAGAATTTCAATCATTCACATACTTCTTCTAAATACTTACAAGTTACATTTTATGGTTTTTTACTTTTGGCTTTAGTAGATAAGATATTTATGCTCATCAATTACGGTTTTAAATTCACAGATGATGATCAACAGGTTGTTTGTATGGCCGCTAATGATATGCTGCATGGGCATTTTTATCAGCCATGTTTCTACGGCCAGTCATATAATCCCCTCATAGAAAGTTTGCTGGGCGTACCCTTGCTTGCACTAAAAATACCTGAATATATTGCGCTACCAATTGTAACCACTATTTTAGGTATGTTTCCTTTTTTCCTATTTGCATTTTTATTTCGAAAACATTATCCGCTTGCTGCCTTGGTCTGTCTTGCTCTTCCGGCAGCTATGCCTTGGTTTTATGGTGATATGGTTATTATGCCCCGGGGATTTGTTACAGGTATTGCAATTGGCTCAATACCATGCGCTATACTTCTCTTCGGCAATAGAAACATTGTCAATTTTATTCTTACCGGTTTTATTAGTACCATTGCCTTAACGGCTAATCCAAATTCAGCTTTATTCCTTGTTCCCATCTTATTCTATTCCTGGCTTATTAATTTAAAAGATTGGCGTTTCTATGTTTTTATAGTATCAGGGCTCGTTTTAGGTAGTTTCTTTCCTCTATATATATATTATTTTTACGAGGCTCATCCCCTTTATGTTGTTCATGGAACAGGTATTATTATGCCTTCAATTAAGCTTTTAAAAGATGGCATTCTTCACTCAGACTGGTATTTGCAGGAAATAAGTTTTATACGTTCGCACGCTATTATTTATATTCTCCTTACATTTTTAATCGTTTCTGGTTTTCTGTTCCTAAAAAGGAAATACCAGCAAGCAGCAACGGTAATATTCGCAATGGTTGTTTTTCTCCTGAGTTTTAGTATCCCAAAAGTTCATGATGGTGGCGACAGAATAAATTTTCCGCTGAGCAGAATGTTTCTTGGAATGCCTTTTATTTTCGCAATTTTTAGTTCATGGATTGAGAATGCACTTAAAAAGGATACCATTTATCGCTACTTTAAAATGCTTTTTCCGTTATTTATGCTGCTTTTTACTGTAATATTTACATTGTCAAAATATCACAATATAAAATTAAGGTATCCTGATGAAGTACGTTGGTCTTTAACTGTTATTTTAAGACCCGTAAAAGACCTTTGTGAAACCTGCGATTCACTTCAGTACTATGTTAAAAAGTATAATGCTGACTTAGTAGTTTCTAACGGGTATACAAAACTCTACATGTATGGTTGTCCGACATTAGGCGATAAATTTGAGACCTTGTATCCACCGCAGGAACGTAGGGCATGGGATATGGAAAAAGAGGATAAAATAGTCAGGAATCGAATACTCTTTATGCCTAAAGACACCAGTTTTTTAAAAATAGCAAGAGAAATCCATTTATCTATTAAAAAGGTTAGCAATAACCCATTATATTATATAATTGATATGAATGGCTGGCACACACTTGATCTGATGCGTAGATTAAAACTTGATGTAGATATAATGAGATCCTGATGAATTATCTATTATTTTACAGTCCAGGTTTTTCCTGATATCATTTCGGGTCCATTTGGCCCCATTACAGAAACATTGGCGATAATAAGTAGGTCGCCGCTATTTAAGGTTTTTAAATGCTGTTTAAGTTCACTGGCAATGTTATCATCTTGCATTTGAAATATTGCAGAGGACCCGGTTTTAGAACTAATAGCAAAGTCATATCTAATTATTTTATAATGAGCATATTTAGCTAATTTTAAAGTGACTTTGGAAGCTTTTAATACCTGTTTCTTAGTTATGACACTATTTTGACCATCCAATTCAAATGCATGTTGAGATGCAATGAAAACTTTTGGAGTAATTACCTTAAAAGTTGATGAACATACCAAAGAATCACCTGGTTTTGTGCTGACAGAAATGGTAATTGACTTTTGAGAACCATCGGGTATTATCTTATAAATAATATTTGATTGAGATGCAATATTGTCAACTTTCAACTGCCCGCCTGCCGAAATTCTTACATTGAGTTTTTCATTATCATAATCCTTAACTATTACTCTGAATTCATTTTCTATGCCAACTATCAGTTTTTTAAACCACGGATGAATACAGTTTGATTCATTCTTTTTAGGCTCCCGTGGATTACCGGAAGCAGAAAAACTAATGAGTAGAGAAAAGAATACATTTACGAAACTAAATGAACTCATTCAATATTCATTATAGATTATTACTGAACAGAATAAGTAGCGCCTGATATATTAGATTGAGAACCGTCTTGCGCTGTTACTTTAACGTTAGCTATAACAACCAGATCTTCAGGATGTAAATTTAAGAGTCTGTCCTTTATATCTTTAGATATTTTGTTACCTTGAATTTGTGCAATAAATGATTTCGGCTCAGGATCGGTACCCGTTTTTTTCGGGGCTATTGCAAGGGTATATGCATCTACTTTATATAATATTACTTTCGGAGGATCAATGTTTGTCAACTTGGCTCTTATTTCAGCAGCACTTGAAAGTTGTTTTATAGATATTGTTCCCCCGGTTATATTATCAATTGAAACCTGAATTTTTGGTGGAACAACGCTTGAATATTTCTTCACAAATCCGAAAAAAAATGTACTGACAAGCAAAAGGGCAACAACCGAAAGAATTTTTGAAGTTTTCATAGATTTGATTTTAATTGAATTGAAAAAGAATATTATTTAAAAATCAACAAGCGAAAAATTAATTATTTATCTACCTCATACGAAGCCCCATTTGTACTAATTGGATGACCATCAGCAGTTTTTGCTTTTATTTCTGCGAGGTAGATCATGTCTCCCGTTTTCACATTTTGAAGATGAGCCTTAATGTCTTTAGGCAAATTAATTCCAATACCAGACATAATATAAGTTTCACCACTTTTAGGTATAATAGCAAACCTGTAAGACATTATAACGTACTTCACCGTGGTATGAATAACTATTTTTTGCGCTTTTTTAATTTTATCAGCATCAACTTTTCCTTCAGGAATATCATCAAGCGTGGTAGAAATTAAATCTTCAGTTTTATGTTTATCTGCCGGTCGTTTTTCGGTTACAAACCCAAACGAAATAGTGCAGGTGAGTCCTAAAATGAATATGATCTTTGAAATTTTCAATATTTCAGTTTTTAAATTGGTTAAGAGTAATTTACAAATATGCTTTTAGGCAAATATAAGTAATTTGTTACTCTTTAACAACAATATATGATGCCCCTCGCACCGTCATCGGGAGCCCGTCTGCTCCCTTTGCTTTCACATGAGCAAGTACTATTAAATCACCGGGTTTTGCATTTAAAATATGTTGTTTCATGTTGTTCAATAACTTAAATCCGAATCCATCCATTAAAAATGATTGTCCATCTTTTGGAGCCATTGCAAATTGATAGGAATTAATTAGATAGTGCTCTTGATTATGGATGACTACATTTTGGACATTTTTAATTTTGTCGACGGTAACTTTTCCTTCTGTTACATCATCTAAGGTTACTTCATAACCTTCTTCTGTTCTTGCATTTCCGAGTGTCTTTTTATCTGACCTGTAACCAAACGAAAAGAAAATCAATATTAACAAAACAAATACTCTTGGTAAGGCTGATTCAATCAAGTTTTAAAAAGCTATAAATTTTGCTAAAATTACAGATAATTAACTCAAGATCAGGGCTGAATATTGCAATTGGAAAAAAATTAACGAATCATTTGATTTGAGAAAGAAGGATTTCAAGTTCTTTATCAGAGATTGTTTCCTGTTCAGATTTGTCATATATTGATAATAAGTACACCATTTTCCCCTTAATGTAAACATGAATTATCACTCTTGCTCCGCCTTGCTTACCTCTACCTTTAGATTTAACAGCCAGTCTAATTTTATAACAATCTTTT
>Ga0206994_1158_pt1 | contig 12655 bp, 8 predicted proteins | sample Alteio_BWMinCont_4_FD_153485 | JGI IMG/M metagenome (GOLD analysis project Ga0206994, IMG submission 153485) | Enriched cells from forest soil in Barre Woods Harvard Forest LTER site, Petersham, Massachusetts, United States -... | ecosystem: Environmental > Terrestrial > Soil > Temperate forest >...
GCGCGCGGCACGCCGGGATTTTCGGGCGCCGATCTCGCCAATCTCGTCAACGAGGCGGCATTGCTGGCCGCGCGCATGAACAAGGCCGCTGTCAGCATGTTTGAGCTTGAACAGGCCAAGGACAAGGTGATGATGGGGGCCGAGCGCCGCTCGATGGCGATGACGGAAGACGAAAAGAAACTGACCGCCTATCACGAAGGCGGCCACGCGCTGGTGGGCCTTAATGTGCCGCAGAGCGATCCGCTGCATAAGGTGACAATCATTCCGCGCGGCCGCGCGCTGGGCGTGACGATGAATTTGCCGGAACGCGACAAATACGGCATGACGGTGACCGAGATGACGTCGAAGATCGCGATGATGTTCGGCGGCCGCGTGGCCGAGGAGCTGATCTTCGGCAAGGAAAACGTGACCACCGGCGCCTCCAGCGACATTCAGCAGGCGACGGCGCTCGCGCGCCGCATGGTGATGGAATTCGGCATGTCGGACAAACTGGGCCCCGTGCGCTATAACGCGAACGAACAGGAAATTTTCCTCGGCCATTCCGTCGCGCAGCAGCAGAACGTGTCGGAAGCGACTTCGCAGATCATCGACAACGAAGTGCGCCACCTGATCCAGGACGGAGAAACCAAAGCACGAGAAATTCTCACCACACGCATCGACGATTTGCATAAAATCGCCAAGGCGTTGCTGGAATTCGAAACCCTGTCGGGCGACGAAGTGAGGGCCTTGCTGCGCGGCGAGCCGATCGTGCGCACCGAAGACAACCAACCGCCGCCAACCGCGAAAGCCGCCATTCCCGGCAAACGCTCCTCCGTCCCCGGCACCTCGACGCCGGAAACCGGCGGCCCGCTCGACCCCGTTCCGCAAGCGACAAGGACAGTGGTGGTATAGTATCTCACGGTGCCTCGCCGTCCAGGTGAGGCCGGTTGAGATTTTTGGCGACTCCAGCTACATTTCGTTTCAGATGGCTTCCCGGCTGGGTGGTTTCACAAACGGAGGATATAAATGGCCGCTTCCCTTCGCGCATTTGCAGATATAGCGACAAAAAAAATTCACGTCATGGAAGGCGCTCGACCTAACGGGATCAGCGGACCTTTGGTGTTTGAGCGTTGCACTCGCTCGTATAGTCGACGCTTGATGGCAAGAAATCTTTGGGCCATAGGTGATTTGAATGGTCGTTTAGTAGAAGAATTTGTGAAAGAAATTCCCGTAACGCGGAAGTCTTTTGATCGCGCATTGCATTATTTAACGCAAGCAGGTGTATCGCTAGCCGATCCTCGATAAATGTTTTCGCCATACTTCTATTAGCATTGAGAATTCCTCATGACCCGCAAACTTTTCGGCACCGACGGCATTCGCGGCTGCGCCAATCAGGAACCGATGACCGCCGAAACCGCGCTGCGCGTGGCGATGGCCGCCGCCGGGTTGTTCCGGCGCGGAGCGTACCGGCATCGCGTCGTCATCGGCAAGGACACGCGCCTGTCCGGCTATTTGCTGGAGCCGGCGCTGACGGCGGGGTTCGTCGCCAAGGGGATGGATGTCATCTTACTCGGTCCGCTGCCGACGCCCGCCGTCGCGATGCTGACCCGCAGCCTGCGCGCCGACATGGGCGTGATGATTTCCGCCTCGCACAATGCTTATCAGGATAACGGCATCAAGCTGTTCGGCCCCGACGGCGGCAAGCTGTCGGATGAATTTGAGGCGCAAATTGAAAAGCGCGTCGAGCAAAACGCGACCGACGACCACGCGCCGCCCGAAGGGCTTGGCCGCGCCAGCCGCCTCGATGACGCGATCGGCCGCTATGTCGAATATGTGAAGGGCACCTTCACCGGCGGCACGCTGGCGGGGCTCAAGATCGTCGTCGATTGCGCCAATGGCGCGGCCTATAAGGTGGCGCCTTCGGTTTTGTGGGAGTTGGGCGCGGAGGTTATCCCCGTCGCGGTGCAACCGGACGGCCTTAACATCAACGACCATTGCGGTGCCGCGCATCCGCAGATTATGCAGGAAACCGTCTTGATGCACCAGGCGGATATCGGCATCGCGCTCGACGGCGACGCCGACCGCCTTATCATGGCCGACGAAAAAGGCCAGAAGATCGACGGCGATCAGCTAATGGCGCTGATCGCGCAAAGCTGGATGCGTACGGGCCGGTTGAAAACGAAATCCATCGTCGCGACGGTGATGTCGAATTTGGGGTTTGAGCGGTTTCTGGCCGCGCAGGGGATAGCGCTTCACCGCACGCCGGTCGGCGACCGCTATGTGGTCGAGGCGATGCGCGAGAAGGGTTGCAATGTCGGCGGTGAGCAGTCGGGGCACATTGTGCTGAGCGATTACAGCACGACCGGCGACGGGTTGATCGCGGCGCTGCAGATCCTCGCCGTGATACGCGAAACGAAAAGCAAGGCAAGCAAGGTGTGCAACCTGTTTACGCCGTTGCCGCAGGTGTTGAAGAATGTCGAGGCGCCGGGGGAAGTTCTTGAAAAACGGTCCATCAAGGATGCGATCGACAAGGCTCAGCGCGCGCTGAATGGCAGCGGGCGGCTGGTGATCCGCAAATCGGGCACCGAACCGCTGATCCGTGTGATGGCCGAAGGCGACGACGAAAAGCTGGTGCAAAAACTGGTGAACGATATCGTGGGCGCGATTAGGGCCGAGGCGGCGTAGACGGGACGATTGAAGCGGGACAACGAGAAATGGTGTGCCGACGAGGACGAAAAATGGCACTTTTCCATTAACTTTAAATTCGTCGCATAGCTTTGCTCGTTTCTTGTTTTTGCTGCGGCTCAAATTCGATAGCCTTCTCCAGCATTTCCATTTTTAAATGTTTGTTAAATTATGTTCTTCATTGTTCACTGTTGGAGACTTAACAAACAATTGAGTGCCACAATGAATTATATAGGTAGCCCTGAATACCCCAAAGTCTATAGAGTCTATTTGATTATGAGAATCGTTGTGTCAATTGCAGCCCTTTTGTTTGGATCATTAGGCCTAAGCAGCATCATAATATACACCCCTCCCCACAATATTTTAGCAGGCTTCACTTTTCCTTTCAGCGTAGATCCGGCTAGCTGGGGTATATTGCTAGCGTCCATCATAGCTTTATATATCGTATTTTGGCCCCGAGTTGTGCTTTACGCTGACTCTATTGAGATGAGGGGGCTTTTCGGAACGAAAAAATATCTTCGATCTGATATCAAAGGAATTTCTCCAAGCGCTTATCTATTGCTTCGCGGAGGCAACAGAAGAATCCTTATACCCGAACACTTTAACTATGACGAAAATTTCAAGAATTGGTTTATAGCAGATGATAAAAAGAATTTTGAGGCGTTCAGTGACGAAAACGATGCTGTTCTGAGGACATCCAAAATTTTGGGTATATCGAAAGGAAAAGCCGTTTTTGTGCTATTCTTATATACCGGGATTGGCATTGGAGTGGTTGTTTATATAGGCCACAAATTTCCTCAAATACATACGCTCGGCCTATTATTTATAGCCAACCTTGTTGGAATTTCTCTCATTTTTATCGCTCTGTTTGTCTCCATTGTAATAAGGAGATCAAAGCGGAAAATTAGTGATAGAAAATAGCTCACATCAATTGTGCGGATAAAGGCGCATGCGTGGACGGCCCCTGGTGTCAAGGGGGATGTGTGAGGAAAGAACCAAAAGCAGGTGATGCAGTCATGTGTCTGGCCTGTCAGCAATACTGGTAATTTTCGATTACGTTCTTGAAGTGCCGGTATCCGCTTTGGGTTACTACTCTAAAAAACGCCTAACCAACTGATATTTCTAGTTCTGACTGATGGTGTGCAGGAAGGGATTAGGATTCTTAGTCTTCTGATCCATAGTCAACAACGTAAGTCGTCGTTTCAAAACGGCATCGCGAAATGCGTCATGAAGGCTGCGTCGGAGGCGCCCGCAATGTTGTCGGCGTCGCGGCGGTAAACGAGGCTAAGCCCGGCCATCGCCGCGTTATCCGCGAGCGGGTGGCTGTAGCCGACGCCGAAATCAAGCTCGTTGCCCGTCGGCGCGAGGCTCACGCGTTCCTGCTGCACGATGGGATTGCCGTTCATGTCGGTTCCCGTCGGCACGCTGATACTAGCGCTGCCGGCATAGGCGCGCATCGGCGACTTGAATGACAAATCAAGCGCATCGCCGCCGGAAATTAAATCCTGCTTGTCGAACGCCACGCCGAAACTCGCGCTGGCGATGTTCGACGTGCCGTTGATAAGGCTGCTGCCGTTGTTGGTTGGCGAGGTGGACATGACGGCCGTGTCAAAGCCGAGTTGATACCCGCCGCCCAACGCCACATTCGCACCGAAGCCAACCGATGCGGTCGAAGCCGACGGCGGCAACGCCAGCAACCCGCCCGACGATGTCGAACTGAGCAGCATATTGGTTTCGTCGAGCACGGCGGCGGTCGCCGACAGCTTCCAGTTTTTATCGGGGCTATAGGTATAGCCGAACACCGCGCCGCGCGCCGAAGCTCCCTGGTTCGCGAGCTGGCTCAGCGTATCGTTGACGGAATTGACAATGCCGAACGATACGCGTGAATCCGCGCCCGTGTTCATCCCGATCGCGGCAAAATTGCCGTCGGAAACAAGGCCGAGCAAATCGCCGGTGCCCGAGACATCGTTATTAAAGAAGGCCGTGTGACTGCCCCAACGCGCGTCGTTATACGACAGTGCCGCGCCGCTGCCCTGGCCATAGCCGAGATAGGAACCGCCTTGCGAAAATCCTACCGACCATTCATGCGTCTGTGGTAACGACGCCGGTCCAAATGTGGGGGCAAGACTTGTGTCGGTTGATGCTTCCGGCGCATTGGCGAAAGATGACGTTACCCAATTGCCGTTGCCGAGATCGGTCATGCTGCGCGCGTTGCCGCCGTTCGGTCCCATGACCTTGCTGGAAGCCGATTGCGCGGAAAACGCAGGCGAGGGCGCGGAAATTGCCGATGCAAGCGTGATCGGAAATCCGCGCATGAAACTGTCATAACCGACGGCGTTGGAAAAAGCCCCGGCCACTTTACTCATATTGCCGAAGGCTCTTCCCGAAACCACTTGCGTGTTTGAAACCGGCACCATTTTACCGCCGACCGGCACCGATAGCGGGCTAGCGGGAGCCAACGCGGCGGCGACATTCAGGAATCCGTCGCCATAGGTGGTGTCTGTGCCTTTACTGCCCAGATCCTGCGCCGTTTGTTCAAGAATGGCCGGGATCGTACCGGTGTTGAGCAAGAACGGCCATTTTGCCAGCAGCAGACCGGCGGCGCCCGTGCCTTGCGGCGCGGCCATCGACGTGCCCGACATTTGCGTGATGTAACTGTAACCATACCACCAGGAATGATAATTGCTCGCGCCCCAGATATTTTCGCCGTCAGCCATCATCCACATGGTGTCGTAGGCATGGAATTTACCGCTGGTCGAGACGAAACCGCCGTTGCCGGGCGTGTTGCTGAAATAACTTAGATTTTTACTCGCGTTGGTCGATCCCATAAAGATCAAATGCGAAATCGCCTGATCGGTGAAGCCGGTGATGTTACTGCCGCCCGCGAGAGGCTGAGAACTATTGCCACCCGCGAACACGATCACGGCACCTTTCGATGTCGCGTAATTAACGGCACTGGCCAGCGATTGATAAAACGCGGCTTGCTGGGCGGCGGTTCCGCCGGGCCCAAGGCTTAAATTAAGTACTTCGGCGCCGTGATTGACGGCGTAAACGATGCCGTTGGCGACATCGTTGGAATAGCCGGAGCCGTTGGCGCTCAGCACCTGCACGGCGATCATTTTGCCGGCGGGATCGATGCCTTCCATGCCGATGCTTGGAATGCCGCCGACGATTTCGCTGGCCGTGAAGGTGCCGTGGCCGTTTTGGTCGGTCGGAAACGCGCCGGTGGGACATACCCCGTACATGCATACGGCGCTCGCCGACGTGTTGATGTTGGATGTTCCGGGCGCGAGCGCCGAATTATATTGCGAATTGAAACCGACCCATTGTGGCGTGATGCCGGTGTCGATATCGCCGAACGTGACCCCGGCGCCGTTGTTGCCTTCGGCTTGCACGGCAGGTGTAGCGCCGATCAACACATCTTGCGGGGAATAAGCGTCGGGGTTTGTGGCGGCAAGCGCGCGCGAAGAATTTCCAGCGACGGCGGCGGCCAGAATTAACGTGGCGAGTAAAAGTTTTTTGTTCATGGATTTTCCCTCTTGGCGCACAGGACGTGCATGACGAAACGAGTTTGGGACTCTTGGGGGGAAGTGTTTGCTGTGAATATTAATGCGGAGTTAATTGTATCGGGGCCGATACGAATTTTTCTGAACAATGAAACAACGCAGGATTTTTCAGGTAAACAAGGGCTTTCTGCTATTACTTCTTCTCATCATCGGCAACGCCCCTCACACTTTGGCGAGGGCTGATTGAACGTGCGTCAGCGTGTTCAGTTGAACGGCATCTTGCGGCGCCTGTTCAAGCAGATATTCTTCGGCTTCCACCAAAGCCCGTGTTTTTTCATCGTCGATCGCCCTCAGACGTTCGATCTCACGGTACGCCCTCTGCATCGTCTTGACGGTTTGATCGATCGAGGCTGAATCGTAACACGTGAATTGTTTAAGTTTCTCGGCGTCAAACATGATCCTCTCCCTCGTAATTTTCCGGTCCTCTCCATACCGGACGTAAATGTAAAATAATAAAACGGCAATACGTCGTTTGTTGTTTATGATATACTTACAATTATTATAGTTATTAATAGTTAAGCGTAATTTAAACTGCAGTGCACACAACACTTCATAAGTAATATTATTATTGGAATTCGATGCGGCAACTGCGAACAAGCGCAGGACTGAGCGGGTGCAGCATGCCTCGTGATATTGTTTTGCCTGCCACCCGAAGCTTTAGCGTAGGGTGGCGCGCCCGGAGAGATTCGAACTCCCAACCTTCTGATTCGTAGTCCGGTCTTTTATAACCCTTATTTGTTTGAATTCCAATGTCTTAAAAACCACTGCTCGTACTATAGGAGAGCCTCAATGAGCGAGATAACCGATTGATTTACATGAAACTGATTTTTGGCAATAGTACAAAATTGTTGAGGTCAATTCACTGGCAGATTCATTTCAAACGATTAGGCCTGCTAATAGCCATTTGATACCTGAGTTTTCTCAATAGATAAGCGCACTTAAAAGATTCGAATAATCGTCCGTCCATACGCTCTCATCGGACGAAGATGGGGAGACTTTCCATCTATGATCGTATTTGAAGTTGAGGACATTCTTTTTCATACATTCGGATATCCCGGCGCCGTGCCCATAATTGGAAGGGCAACAGGTAGTTAAGCTTATAGCGTTGGAAAACGACCTGCTTGTTGGCCGCGCGAATTTCGTCGTTAGCAATCATCTTTCTTGGAAGATTGAGAGATGCCAGATGCCGGATTTCATTTTCGTAAAGCGGAAACATCTCGGCCCACGGCTCGATCCCGGACCCCATCCAGGGTTTCGGGAAATGGGTGAAATGATAAATTTTCGGCGCGATGAAGTCTTCCACGCCCAAGTGCCGGTACGGCGTTTGAAAATTCCATGCCAGGGACAGCTTCCATCTGCGGCCGCCCACAACGGCATTCAGCGCGCTCTGGTCATGATAGCGGCATGTCGCCGTATTTTTCACGAAATACGCGTAAGCTTCCGTCATGACCTGCCGCCATGTTGCGCGCGACGCCGTCAGAACTCCGCCGTTGAAATATTCCGGATCGGGGCCCATTCCAAGTCCCTTCCAGTAGTTGCGGCTAACAGTCCCATACCGCGCCTTTTCATTGCGGCTAAAAAACGACGTATTTGCGGCTGCCGCGAACCGTCCTTCCGGAATAACGGCCTCGATCAGCGCGGTCGGATCGCGCCGTATCCACGTGTCGCCGTCCAGATAGACAATGCGCCGGCATGAATCCGGCAACAGGCTATCTATTGAAAAACGCCCAAGCGTCGACAGCGGTATATAGGTATCCGACGCGTCAAATTTTTCGACATCGAATCCACTGTATGAGCGGCTATCCATGGGCAAAATCTGGATATCGTAGGAGGTAAGAATACGATTCAGTTCCTGAATACGTGCGTCATCTTCGTCGGTCGAGAAAATATAAACGCTGGCTTTGTGCGCAGGTACGAACTTACGCAAACCTATGGCTGACACCAGAGACGGCAAGAGAAAATTTCGGTCCGACACATAACAAACCGAGCATTCGGCTGCCATTTTTACTTTCTCCGGAAAACTGATCATCGCAATCTCACGAGATAACTATTCCAGACAGCGGCGCTGCCACCCAAGATTGGCACAAGCATTTGGTGTTGAGAGAACATAAAAAGTGACAAAAAACGCGACGCGACGAAGTTTTTTCATACGGTTTCCTGATCACTTTTACGTGAAAAGCCGAGCCACAATTTCTGCAAGTAGCAGCAAGCGATTTTAGAAGATTGGGAAAATGCATAACTTTCAGGCTGGACTAACTTACGAGGCCAAGCTTAAGCGAACCTTAAGGGCAGAATTCGGGAATTGCAAAATGGTTTCTAACCCTCGGCCTGCAAGATAATTCCGTAATATCAGTGTTGCACCCACGATTTCGGAGGCACGCTTGACAAGGGTGAAGCCCCAACCCGCGTCAGGTAGTTGATGACAAGAAATGCGGTAAAACCGTTCCGTCACATATCATAATTTGTCTTCAGGAATGCCTGGCCCTACCAATGCGGTGGAGCCCCGCGCGCGTGCTATTGGATAGTGCCAGCGAACGAGATAACAGATTGATTTATATGAAAGTGGTTTTTGACAATAGTACAAAATTGATGAGGTAAACTCACTGGCAGATTGACTTCAAGCCGCGACACCGAGAGGAGGAACATCCGTTTTTGCCTGATCTTTCTTAACTGGCCTTGTTGGATTTTTGACAGCATTGCGGGCATTGTCTTTAACAGCCTTACCCCGGATGCGGCGAGTGGGAGCAAGCGTAGGTATGGAGGTATCGGCTTTGCTTGCCACAATGTCTTCGGCGAATGTTTCACTCGCCTCCGACACGATATTGAAGCACGGCTTATATTTATCCTCTGATTGATCGATCACGTTTACAGGCGATGCTTTCGGTAACTCCTGACCGAATATTTTTTCCTGATTGGGGATTTTGTCCGTATGGATGGCGGTTGCCACCATCAGTTTATCGCCGCATTTGCGGTCTTCGGCCCCCATTTCAGATAGAGCCTGCACGATTTCGGGATCGTCTTCCGCATGGATACGAATGACGGGGATCGGGCCGCCGAATTCGGAAACGGACGTTCCGACCGGCAATCCCCAGCCGCGTTCATTGATTTCGGCGTTACCGGCTTTCATCATAGTCGCCAGCACTTCTTTCAGCATAATGCTGTCAGGCAAATTACCGTTACTCGCCAGTTGGAGACGCACGACCGGATTGCCGGTGAAAGTCGAGACAGTCCTCGTGAATATGGCGACAATCTCTTGTTTGTCGTCGTCGCTCGACCATGTGACCTTAAAGTTATTCAGACATGAAGCCTTACGGCGTCTTTTGCGTGGCAGGTCTTCCTTGCGGACGTTGTTAACGCCCCATCTTTTATCCATGTCAGGCGTCAGGCCATTGGCGAGTTCCAAGACTCTGCTGTCTTTCGCCGTCCTGATGACGCCGCCGAGCTTACTCATGCTTCCGGCCATGGCCAGATTGTCATGGGCGACTTCTTTAACAATCTTTGCGGGGGCTTCGCCGGATTGAGCGGAGCCAAAGACATCCTTCACCGATTGCCATATTCGCGCGTAGGAAAATACGGTGCCAAGCCCTATTCCCTTCGGATGCGCGGGGATGAGCGTCGTCAGTCGCCGGAATAGCTTGTTCATATTTTGATCGACACAGATGTCTTCGAGATAATCGCCTTCGAAGATTTCGATCTTGTTGGTTTTCTTGTTGCGTTTGGCTGTAAACGTAGGAGCCGAGGTTGCAATACCGGCGACTTCCTTGCCGACCATGATAAATTGAACCTTGAGGATGTTGGTTTTTATGGCCTTCATCACTTGTTCTGGCACGTGGCCGGTAAGTCCCGCGCCGTGAATGCTGGCTTCGTAGCCGAGCAAGTTTTTGTAAGCCTGGCTCAGCCATATCAAATGCAGCTTATCGTACGGGTTGACGTGGACGATTGAGGCCTGAACATCGTTCGGCAAATTGGGAATCTGTTCCGGTTTAATGCTCACAAGTTATACCCGTTCGAAAAATTGGCTCTTTAAAAATGCTTATTCAGCTTAAGGGAATTATTTCCCTTTTTTCTTCTTCGGCACCGAGGCATTGGCCCAAATCTTGTCGAATTGTTTCGTGTAACGCTCGACCAAAAGCTTGGATCTGATCGATACCCAATCCCTTTTATGGGATGATTCGTACATCGGCAGCATCAGATAATCGCCGTACACATAGAAGGGGGCCAAATCGGCATCCTCCTTGTTCATCCAGCGGTAAGTGCAATAATTGGCCGAAAGACACGTGTCGCCTTCGGTTGTCAGCACCTTGGCATCCAGATCGTCGATTTCGCCCATGCGCACCATATGCGCCTGACCATACTCATCGGCGAAGGTGAGAAGTTTGCTGTCGCTCAGGTTAAACTGGCGGATACGCCCGCCGTTCTTGAGCGTGACATAGATATGGTCAAGAAACTGTTTGTATCCGCTCTTGCCGCTGAAAGACCGAATTTCCTGCTGGCGTATCTTGACGCCGTCGCCTTCGGTCAACTCGACGCCGTGCGTATCAAGCACTTCCACAATTCGCGCGAGGGTACGTTCCTGCGGCTGCACCAGATCGGATTCAATCTTGCTCAGCGTGGCGCGTGTGACGTCCACTTTTTCGGCAAGTTCGTCGCCTGACCATCCGAGTAAGCCGCGCGCGGCGCGTATCTGGCGTGAAGTAATCATGACATCCATTCTCCATAAAAATGTTGGTTAATTCCACTACGACAATGCTTTCAAAGCCCGTAATACCCGTTTTTTTCATTCAAACAGCAAGAATCTTAGACTCTGAAAGTAAATTAAGCCTTTACAGGCACCCCCTCTATCATGTTTTATCAGCATAAAGCAAATTATTTTATGTTTATAACAAAAATTATTAGCAGTTTAATATATTTTTAAGGAGCTATTTCATGTCGAAAAGGTATAGAAAGGGCCGTATTTTGACGGTTCGCATAGGGGAAACGTCCACGCCTGAACGCCGCCGCCATAACGGAGGCGTAAAGGCGGAGATCGTTGATCGGGACATCAGCGATCAAATCCTCATCAAACGCTATAAGGCCGTCTGGGAATGCCCTTTGGACACCTACCTTGAGCGCAATGTCATTTCCGCGCCGGAGCACAAGGCGGGCCTGAAGTTCCGGCATGCCTATTTCAGGGCGGTATTGGGTATCAGAGTTGACGATTTAGGCACTGGTTGCAGGGGTGACGTGGAAATTACCGCCCTGATGCCGATCCACAGCGAACGGCTGCTGAATGACGCCTTTGCGGTTCTATCGCCCAAGCAGAAAGCAATTGTCATCGATGTATGCGGCCATGACGAGGTTGCAGGGGATACCCCGAGGATGAAAACCCTGCATAGGGGTCTGGAAAAGCTATGCGATCTGTGGAAAATCAGTGGTTTAGCGTGAGAAGTATGTTAAAAACAAAAAAAATGCTCTTTTAACAAAAATTATTTCATTTTTATGTTGACACAGGTCATGTGATTAGGGTAGTATTCAGGTAACGTTGCGAAACGTGTAAGAAAAAACGCCTCATTCAAAACCGCCATTCGTCCTGAACTGACCCCGTAAAGTTGGACGGTTGACGAGCTAGGCCCTTAATAAGGACTGAGTTCTGTATTGTACAGGGCTCAGTCCTTTTAGTTTTAGCTTGATACGATCATGGTTGTAGTAGTGGATATAAGCATTCAGACCCTTCTGAAGATCTTCAGGGCCACTAAACTTGTTCAGATAAAAGAACTCCGATTTCAGTGTGCCGAAGAAGCTCTCCATGGCGGCGTTATCCAAGCAATTTCCTTTCCGTGACATGCTCTGCACAACATGCCGATCCTGGAGCATTTTTTGGTAAGCCGGCATCTGATATTGCCATCCCTGATCCGAGTGCAATATCGGCTTGTCATTATGGCCGAGTTTGCTCAGAGCCTTTTTAAGCATGGCGTCCACTAGTTTAATGGGACGCTTGGCGGTCTCGAAGGCAATGATTTCTCCATTGTACAGGTCCATCACCGGCGAGAGATAAAGCTTTTCCCCGGCAACATTGAACTCGGTTACATCGGTCACCCACTTCTGATTGACTCTCTGCGCCTCGAACTTACGCTGGAGAACATCAGGCGCCGTATGCCCGACTGTCCCTTTGTACGACCTGTATTTTTTGGTTCGCACCAGGGACTTCAGTTCCAGTTGCCCCATCAGTCGCTGAACGGTCTTATGGTTCACCGCCGTACCAAGTTGCCGTATCGCCAAGGTAATCCGCCGGTAGCCGTAACGCCCTTTGTGACGCCGGTAGATGGCTTGGATGCTCTCCTTAAGCTGCGCGTGTTTATCATCCGCCCGCAACGCCTTCTGCTGATAATAAAAGGTGCTGCGCGCCAAGTCCGCCAGCTTTAATAAGGAGGCAAGGTGGTAATGTT
>Ga0206994_1161_pt1 | contig 12473 bp, 10 predicted proteins | sample Alteio_BWMinCont_4_FD_153485 | JGI IMG/M metagenome (GOLD analysis project Ga0206994, IMG submission 153485) | Enriched cells from forest soil in Barre Woods Harvard Forest LTER site, Petersham, Massachusetts, United States -... | ecosystem: Environmental > Terrestrial > Soil > Temperate forest >...
AACTAAGCCATCTTACGAGGCGAGTTGATCTTTTTTGGTGGTGCTGCTTTTTTTACGGTTGTAGATTTTGCAGTTGCCGGTTTTGCTGCCGCTGTTTTTGCAGGCGCTTTTTCTTTTGGAGCTTTTGCTTCAGTCGAAGCCTCAGTTGTAGCTTCTTCTTGTGCAGGCGCCTCAGTTAATTTTATTTCGATCTTGTTAGCAGTCAAAATTTCTAACCACTTTACCATCTTCTTCATATCGCTGCTGTACACTCTTTCGAAATCCATATCAGGATATACTTTTTCGAAGTATGCTTTTAATGCTTTGTTATCTGCTTTTGCATCAGGCACCGCTGTTTTACTTGCTTTCATTGCAGTAAAAACTTCAACCAAATTCACATTATCTTTTGTGGTAAAAATTTCAATGCTTTCCAAATGAGAAAAGCTATGTATACGTGTACTTACAAATTTTGTGCTTTTGTCTTCCAGCGAGCGTACAACGCCGCCATCTGCTTTTGATGATAATAATTCGTACAAACCACTTAGGCCGGTTATAGAAACAAGTTTGTTATAATCCATTTTGTTTTATTTTTTAGGGAACAAAGATATACTTCTGCAAGCGATTACCCGCTTTGTTATGCAAGAAAATTTTAAGCTGAATTATGGTCATTTTCGCATGATTTTTCCAAATTGTACTTATACCCTACTTTTGCGCCATTATTTCCCGATCAACCCTTAGCAAACCGTTCATCCCAATTATTAGATATAGATTAAACTATTAAGGTATTTTACCAATCGAATGCAATAAGTGCGATTAGCTTAACACTCTTCGTTATTGAACATTCAATAAAAATATAAATTAAGAATATGATAAGGTTCGTCTCGCTATTGATGTTTTTCAGTTTGGTTGGATCGGTTGCTATGGCGCAAGCCGTAGTTTCGGGATCATTAGTAGATAATGATGATCAATCCATAATAGTAGGCGCTACTGTTACGCTTGTTTCTCAAAAAGATTCAACTAAGAAATATCGTGCCGCCTCGGATGATAAAGGGGTATTTAGTTTTTCGGGAATTGCCTATGATACTTTTACGTTAAAAGTGAATTCACTTGGTTATAGTAAAATAAGACAAACCGTTATTGTTGATAGTACTGTAAAAAATCTGGGCGCAGTAACCCTTTATAAATCGGGAAAAGAATTAACTGATGTGGTAGTAGTCGCTGAAGCTCCACCTGTACAACAAAAAGGTGATACCATTCAATATGCTGCAAGCCAATATAAAGTTAACCCAGATGCTACTGCACAAGACTTAATTACAAAAATGCCGGGCATTACCGTAGATCAAACCGGAACTGTAACTGCACATGGCGACCAGGTAAAATCTGTAACAGTTGATGGGAAGAAATTTTTTGGTGATGATGCCACTGCTGCGTTGCAAAATTTGCCTGCTGATATTATTGATAAGATTCAGGTATTTGATAAACTAAGTGATCAGGCGGCATTCACCGGTTTTGATGATGGCAATAGCGTACGTGCCATTAATATTGTTACAAAGGCAGATAAACGTATCGGTCAATTTGGACGCGTATTTGCAGGATATGGAGATGATGGAACCTATAATGCAGGTGGCAATGTGAACTTCTTTAAAAAAGACAGGCGCGTTTCTTTTGTTGGCTTATTTAATAATATCAATCAGCAGAATTTTTCTTCGCAGGACCTGTTAGGATTTTCTAACAGTGGTGGTGGTGGCAGAGGTGGTGGCGGACAAAGAGCCGGAGGTTCAAGCATACCGCAAGTAGGCCCGCAAAGTGGTATTAGTGCTACCAATGCATTTGGTATAAATTACAATGATATGTGGGGTAAAAAACTGGAAGTAATGGGTAGTTACTTTTTTAACAACAGCAATGTAAATAACAACCAGATATCTAACACCCAATATTTTTTAAGTGATACCAGCAACAGATTCCAGAATGTTGATCAAAATACCAGATCACGAATAAAGAATTTTAATCACCGTATCAATTTACGTTTTGATTATACATTTGATTCTTCTAATTTACTAACTATAACGCCTGTACTAAGTTTTCAGAAAAACCAATCGTCTACAGGTATAAACGGAAGTACTTATTTAGCGAGTCCGTCTACTGTAAATGACACCACTGCAAATACTGCAAATAATACGGGGGCTAATGCAAATGGTTATAATATCGCTAATAATATTTTATTCAGACATGCTTTTGCAAAAAAGGGTAGAACGGTATCATTCAATCTGGGTACAACTTTCACTAAAAACAATGGCAATACCAACCAACAATCATTTACACAATATTATCAAGACAGTGTTATAGAAGATTCAACACAAAATTTTAATACCGTTACTACCAGTAACGGATATCAGCTAACAGGAAATGTAGCCTACACTGAACCTATTGGAAAGAAAGGGCAACTACAATTGAATTATACTTCGGGTTATACAAAGAATAATGCTAACACCGATTTTTATGATTATGATACTACTGCTAAAGCTTATTCAATTTTAGATACAAGCTTCTCTAATAAATTTAATAACACTGTTACAACACAGAACCCTGGCATATCTTACCGCATCGGTGATAGAAACAGTATGTTTTCGGTTGGTATTTCTTATCTGAATACATTGTTAAACAGCAATCAACAATTCCCCGAAACAGGAAGCGTTAATGAATCTTTTAATAATGTATTACCGAATTTAATGTGGCGAAAAAAATTATCATCCAAAGCAACAATAAGAGTTTTGTATAGGGAATCTACAACTGTCCCAACAATTGGCCAATTACAAAATATAATTAATGTGTCGAACGGATTGTTTCTTACGGCCGGCAACCCTACTTTAAAACAACAAACGAGCAATACACTTAGTGCTCGTTATACATTTACGAATACTCAAAAAGGAACAAGCTTTTTTGCAAACATTTATACACAGCAAACAAATAATTATATTGGAAGTGCTACTTATATCGCAGCAAAAGATTCTATTCTGACTGACAAGATCACTTTGAAAGCCGGTTCTCAACTTACAAAACCGGTAAACTTAAATGGCTATCTTAGTCTGCGTTCATTCTTTACTTATGGCTTGCCTCTAAAATTTATCAAATCGACAATAAATTTGAATGCAGGTTTTTCATTATCAACTATCCCGGGTATGGTTAATAATTCAAACACGGTTTCAAATAATTATGCCTACAATGGAGGTGTTGTTATTGCAAGCAATATCAGCCAGTATGTTGATTTTACACTTTCTTATTCGGGTACTTATAATCAGATCCAGCCGCAGGCCAATAAAAACTATTTTTCGCAAATGATCGATGTGAAATTTAATTTGTTAGATAAAAAAGGTTGGTTCTTTAATAATGATCTATCCAATCAATCTTACTCTGGACTTAGCAGTGGATTCAACCAAAGCTATTGGCTATGGAATGTTGCCGTTGGAAGAAAATTCCTGAAAGATCAGAATGGCGAACTAAAATTATCAGTGTTTGATCTGTTGAATCAAAATCAAAGTATTGTGCGCACGGTTACAGGAACATATATTGAAGATGATCAGAATTTAGTATTGAAACAATATTTCATGCTAACGTTTACGTATAAACTAAAAAGCTTTGGAACTCCTCCACCTGCACAACAAAGAGGTGGTGGTAATTATCACAGAATGGGCGGACCTGGAGGTGGTGGGCCTGGATTTTAAATTATCTGATTGTCTGAACGTAGATTTTGAAGGATTGATTTGATTAAAAGGATATGATCTAGTAATCCAAAAATCTTTCAAATCATCCCAAATCAACGTTCAGACAAAATAAAATATCTACAACGTCTCCAATTCATGCAACATATTTTTCAAACGCTCATTCATCGTTTCAAAATCTGTATAGCCTTTAGAAACCAAATAGAATTTAGATTCATTTTCTTGCAACAAAACACAGGGAAAACCATTTACCTGTAGCTGTTTGCATAATGCAAATTCGTAGTAAGCTCTCTCTTTGAATTCCTCACTCTTGAGTTGTTCGTAAAATTTATCGGCGGGGATATTATACTTTTCCAGCAGATGACGATAAGCTTCGTTATCATCCAGATCTCTTCCTTCATAATTCAAAGCATATTGCAGGTCGCTTGCAAAGGCTACTTGTTGCTCAGGATAATATTCTTTAAACACACATAATGCAATGGCAGGTTTTTCAGAATTCATTTGCCAATCACTTTTATCAGGATTGTTGATGTGCCATAAAAAATCTTCGCCGAATTTTATACCTGATAATTCTTCTACTCTTTTGTATGCAGTTTGTATATAACCTGCAATTCTTTCGATTGGCTGAACCTGTTCACCGATCATCATTCCACCACTTAGTACTTCAAAGTCGAGTTCATTTTTAAATTGCTCAGCAATTTTTTTCATTACCGGGCTAAATCCATAACACCAACCACAGTAGGCATCATAACAATAAAAAAGTACGTGTTTCTTCATCTTGCAAAATTCGTTCTTTACGATTAAATTATTCAGGTTTTTCTTCAGCTTCAACAATTACAGGTTCTTTTTTTATACTCATCATACCAAACATCATCACCAAAACAGAAAGTATAATAACCTGTATAACTAATGATCGATTGACCATTGGTATTTTCTGCGCAGCGGGAATAGAAAAGAAAAGCAAGATCGTAACAAGTCCTCTCGGCGCAATAAACAGCAATGGAGAAATAGGCACTTTTACTAATTTTAGAACGGCTGCACGAATAAGAAAGATAGCAGCCACAATACCTACGGCCCATATAAGCGTTTTTGTATTTAAGATCTCTGCGGTTTGTATCAGGTAGCCAAACAATAAGAAAAATAAGGCACGAATAAGAAAGGTAGCTTCTACAACTATTTCTTTAAACTTATGCGCTTCTTTATCCAACTCTTGCGGATGTAATTTTTCTATCCATTTAAAACGTTTCAATTCATCAAGGTTACCTAAAAATATTCCGAACGATAATATAAAAATAAGTGCTGGTAAGTTATATGCTTTCGATACTTCATAAATTAAAATAACCAACAAAACAATCGGTGCAAACTTTATATGGTGATCTATTTTATTCAATAAAATAGATAATCCGATCGTAGCAATAAAAGATATAACGGTTACTACAATTAGTTGTAGGCCAAAAATTCCAAAAGAATGTATGCCAAAATTAGTGTTGAACGCAACAAAATTAAAAAACACTACACCCAAAATATCAGAGAAACTACTTTCGTAAACAACAAACTCTCTGTTAGATGCGGCCAAATGCTTTACAGTAGGAATAGCGATAGCACTGCTTATTACACTAAATGGAATTACACTGGCAAGGCAATTCTTAAATGGTACATGCTCAACGTAATGAAAAATATAGGCCACTAAAAAAGCCAATGCAACTATTGGAATAAAAGAAACAATGAACGATTTTTTTAGAACGCTGGCTTTTGATTCATCCAGCTCAAGCTCCAATGCGCCTTCCAGTACAATAAGTACAAGTCCGACTGAACCTAAAATTGGTAACAATGGAGTAAGATCAGGAATTGGGATTCTTAGTAAAACAGATATTTGTCGAACTATCCAACCCAGCAACAACAAAAGAATTACCGAGGGTATTTTTGTCCGGGCAGAAGTAAGGTCAAACACATAAGCAATCAATAATAAAATACAAAGCGTTACAATTATTGGACCTGACATAACTACTAGAATTGTTTGGGATGCTGTCAAAGTTATCTAACAATTATGAGCCTATCGCACCTATTTTACCTTAATTCAAATTATTTAGAAAATATTTTTTGTTTCTGGCAAACATATAATCAATTGGTATACAATTAGTTAAATCAAAACTGAAATTAAATATTTAAAATATATAGTATTATGTTTTACATAGTACTAAAATATATATACTTTTGTATCAGAAAGTAATTGATGAGTAAAAACTAAAGAAATGAATATCGATAACACAGCAAGTCAGATGCGAAAGGGTGTTTTAGAATTTTGCATTCTTTCTATTATAAAACAGGGTGAAGCCTACCCTTCTGATATAATAGATAAAATGAAGACTGCCAACCTAAACATATTTGAGGGAACACTTTACCCGCTTCTTACAAGATTAAAAAATGCGGAGTTTCTTACTTACCGTTGGATAGAAAGTATCAGTGGGCCACCACGAAAATATTTTTCGCTTACAGAAAAAGGCAATGCATTTTATAAAGAACTGGAAACAACCTGGAACGAATTGGCAAACGCAGTAAAAACGCTTTCTGAAGCAGAACAAAAATTTTCTAACAATAACAACACTCAATAAAATAGTACCTATTATTTAGGAGAACACATTTATCAAAACAAATTTTATAGTATGAAACAAGTAATAAATATAAACTTTCACGGGCACGTTGTTCCAATAGAAGTTTCTGCTTTTGACTTACTGAAACAATATACGGAAAGCCTTTCCCGCTATTTTGCTAATGAGGAAGGCAAAGAAGAGATCATCGACGATATTGAAAGTCGTATTGGTGAACTTTTTCAGGAACGCTTAAAAGCAGGAGCTGCGTGCATTACGGATGATGACGTTAATGCCATTATCAAAAGCATGGGCAGACCTGAAGAATTTGAAAGTGAAGAACAACCAGGTAATGCTGAGCGCAAAACATTTCAGACAACTTCGTCTACACATAGACGTTTGTATAGAGATGAAAATGATAAAGTATTAGGCGGCGTATGCTCTGGATTAGCAAATTATTTTGACATTGACCCAATCATTGTAAGAATAGCTTTTTTAATAATACTGTTTGCTTTCGGTACAGGATTACTCGCATATATTATCTTATGGGTAGTTGTACCAAGTACTTCTACTACTGAAATTGGTGGCACACGTAAAAGATTGTTCCGTGATCCGGACAATAAATTAATTGCGGGCGTATGTAGTGGCCTCAGTAATTATTTCGGTATCAGCACCTGGATACCAAGACTATTATTTTTATTACCATTTATAAGTTTTGCTTTTCATTTCAACAGATGGAATTTTATAGGCCCTTCTCATTTTTTAGGTATTAGTTTTAGTCCGGGTATATTGATAATCTATATTATTTTATGGCTGGTAATGCCAGAAGCCAATACTACAGCAGAAAAGCTTGAAATGAAAGGCGAAAAAGTTGATATGAATTCTATCAAAAATTCTATCGCCGGAGAAATGAAAGATGCCAGAAACTTCGCCGCAGGAAAAGGAAAAACAATGGCATCTGATATAAATACTGCATCAAAGCGAGGAATAAATTCTTTAGGTGATATTATAGGTTTGATCTTTAAGATATTCGGTTATTTTATTCTTGGTTGCATCGGGTTTGCTTTTGTAATGGCATTATTTGGAGTAGCTATTGCATCTATCGCAATATTCCCTTTTAAAGATTTTTTATTACGAGATGGATGGCAAAATATTTTTGCATGGGGCACTTTATTATTTTTTATTGCTGTGCCGGTTATAGGGATCATCACCTGGATCATTCGTCGTCTTGCAAAAATTAAAAGTAATCGTACAACCTTACGATTTGGGTTTTTCGGATTATGGCTGATTGGAATATTTTGTTTCGTTTCCATGATAGTCTTAGTGACAAGAGATTTCAGATCTTCCAACAGAAGATCCGAACAAGATGTAATGCTGACAAATCCTGCAATAAATAAATTGGAGGTAACTTCTATTGAACCATCACATAAATTTTATGAAAACAGATGGTTCCGTGATGAGTTTTTTGATGACCTGGATCAGGATACCGGTTATCTTAAAAATATAGAAATAAGAATTGTCAAATCTCCGAATGACAGCTTCAGGGTTACTACTGTAAGATCAGCTCGTGGCCGCACTAAAAATGATGCAGATACAACTGCACACAATATTCAATTAGACATCACACAAAAAGATTCTTTATTAATTATAGACAAAGGAATTGCCATCACAAGAAAAGATAAGTTTCGTGATCAACAAGTTATACTAACGGTGTATGTTCCTGTAGGTAAACAAATAAGGATCGATAAAAATGTTAGCTGGGGAGATAATTTTCAGTTTCGCAATAGTTGGAATGATGACGACGATATTGAGATAGATAATGCTAATTGGGATGAAAACACCGATTATATAATGCAGCCGGATGGATTATATACGTTAGATGGTCATCCTGTTGATGAAAAACACAGTCCTCACCATGAAAAAGTAATTATCGAAGATAATGGTGTAAAAAATAACACATTATAATAAATTGAAAATTAACTAGTTATATAGAATTCAATAAATCATAAACCAAACACAAACATTGGCTTACCGTAATTGGTGAGCCAATTTTTTAGTTACTTTTGCAATCCATTAAAATTGGACCGACCAACATAATAACTAATGAAGAATACACCGTTTACAGATAAACATATTGCGCTGGGAGCTAAAATGGTTCCTTTTGCAGGTTACAATATGCCTGTTAGTTATTCGGGTATCAATGATGAGCATGCAACAGTTCGCAACAATGCCGGCGTATTTGATGTCAGTCACATGGGCGAGTTTATGTTGAAAGGTGAAAATGCTTTGGACCTGATACAAAGAGTTACCTCAAACGATGCATCCACACTAACTGCCGGAAAGGCCCAATACAGCTGCTTTCCAAATAAAGAAGGTGGCATTGTAGATGATCTGTTAGTCTATTGTATAGAAGAAAATAAAACATATATGTTGGTGGTTAATGCCGACAATATTGAAAAAGACTGGAACTGGATACAGCAGTTTAACGACAAGAAAGTGGAGATGCACAACATTTCAGACAAAACTTGTCTGCTGGCAATACAAGGACCGAATGCAACCAAAATATTGCAACCATTAACCACAACAGATATACTCAATTTAAAATATTATACTTTTGTAAAAGGAACTTTTGCAGGAGTAGATAATGTATTGATCAGCGCAACAGGATATACGGGTGCAGGCGGCGTAGAAATTTACTTTGAAGATAAAGATAACAATGCCGACAAAATATGGAACGCCATTTTTAAAGCGGGAGAAGCTGCAGGCATAAAACCAATTGGTTTAGGTGCAAGAGATACGCTTCGTTTAGAAATGGGATTTTGTTTATACGGTAATGATATTAACGATACTACTTCTCCTATCGAAGCTGGCTTGGGTTGGATAACAAAATTCAACAAAGATTTTACATCGAAAGAAAAAATACAAAAAGAAAAAGAAGCAGGAGCTAAACAAAAATTAGTCGGCTTTGAAATGGTCGACAAAGGAATTGCGCGACACGATTATGAAATAAAAGATGTTGACGGAAATACAATAGGCAAAGTAACTTCCGGCACACAATCACCATCTTTAGGTAAGGCAATAGGCATGGGTTATGTGACAACAAAATTCGCTCCTATCAATAGTGAAATTTACATACAGATCCGAAATACCCTAATAAAAGCGAAAGTTGTAAAAACACCTTTTTCTTAAATAAATTAACGTATGCCATACATTCACCTTACTACCTTCATTGCGGCTCCCGCAGAGAAGGTTTTCGATCTTAGCCGTAGCATAAATTTGCACAAGATCTCAATGAGATCAGCAAACGAAGAAGCTGTTGGAGGCGTAACATCGGGATTGATAAAAGAAAATGAGACAGTTACCTGGAAGGCGAAACATCTTTTTAAAACAAGATTATATACTTCCAAAATAACATCAATGAATGCCCCGGAAATGTTTGTTGATGAAATGGTAAAAGGAGATTTTAAAAGCTTTCGTCATCAACACTATTTCAAACAAATTGATAACGGAACAATATTGATCGATATAGTAGAGTTTGAAAGTCCGTATGGCTTTATAGGAAAGATGGTGAACAAATTATTACTCAAAAAGTACGTTCAAAATCTATTGATAAAAAGAAACAACATCGTAAAAGAATATGCCGAATCTGACAAATGGCAATTTGTATTAAATTAAAATAAGAAAATTGAAATCGAACAAAACAATAAAACCTTTATTACACACGTCCCTTTCTCCTAAACTATTAGATATTTATGATGTAAGCAGCAGCATTGTTGTGATCATCGATGTATTAAGAGCAACATCAACCATTACAACCGCATTATACAATGGTGCAAGATCTGTTATACCCGTAGCATCTGTTGAAGAATGTATGCGCATCGGTAAACAAATAGAAGGCATAACTGCAGGCGAGCGCGACGGCGAAATAGCAGAAGGATTAAAATACGGCAACTCTCCTTTTGAATATCCAAAAGAATTCATCAACGGAAAAACATTGGTATTAACGACAACCAATGGCACCAAGCTTTTACACATGGCACTGGAAAAAGGCGCCAAAGAGATCGTCACCGGCTCTTTCCCTAATTTAACTTCCGTATGCGATTACCTGATAGCACAAAAACAAAATGTTATTCTTGGTTGTGCCGGATGGAAAGACAGAATAAATTTTGAAGATACTTTATTTGCAGGTGCTGTGATAAGCCGCATCAAACAACACTTCGATATCAATTGTGATTCTTCGCAAATAGCAGAAACAATGTACAATGATGCTAAAAAAGATCTGTACGGATTCCTGAAAAAGAAAAATGCGTCTCACTATCACCGCTTAACAAAATTCGGATTAGAAGACGATATCCGATATTGTTTAACGGCAGATAACGCCAATGTTTTATGTATTTATAAAGAAGGCTATTTAGTAACACAATAATTTTTGTATAACTAATACGAATGGCTGCTGGCTTGCGGATGATTTACCAGATACCCACAGCGACAAAAAAATCAAAATGAGTAAATACATATTAGTAACATTGGGTTTGGTGTCATTTTCTCTTTTCTCATGCAATTATAAAATAGCAAGAAGAAATTCTGATATTAATTACAATTTTTTTATTAATATTTCACCCTTTTATGTAAAAAAATTCATGAAAAGCGTCGATACATTATATATGAATCAAGATATAATTACTTCAGAAATAATTAATTACCCTGAGAATTTTATTCCTGTGACTGATAGCGAGAATGGATATAAATATGTAATTGAAATTGATGATTTAGATAGTCTGCAGGCAAGAAAGGCTAATTACTTATCAATGGCAAGTTTATATGATTTTAAAAAACATGAATGGATTACGGATAGAGACTCTTTAACTAATCATGAATTAGATAAGTTCGAAATTTTTTTCAAAAAAGATGTGCTTCAAAAAACCATAGATAAGTACAAAAAAGAAACTCCTGATAGTTTGTTGTATATTAAAAAATCCGACCCTGTTAAGATGGAGCTTTTTTAATATAATACCTGTTTACTTAAGCTCAAATCGATAGTCAGTCGTTAATTCCACAAACTTTCAATTACAATTCGTAACTAACTTATTTTTCGTTAATTTTGCAAATTGCCTTTTTTCGAATAGAAGAAGGCAGATATTAACTTAAAAACATACCGCTTGGCGCTGTCTCCTTTAATAAAATACATTTACAATACCGGTACTGATGAAGTTATCCGCAGAGGTAAAAAAATTCATTCTATTGGCAGTATTGAGTTGTTAGAGCATGATGATCTAATGAACGATGTATCCTTTAGAGTAAAGGATGATAACTACAATACTTATTACAAGGTTCTTATCCAAAAATACAACGATCTTAAATCTATTTCTCTCCGCTGCAGCTGCCCTTATAACATAAGCGATATGTGCAGACATGAAGTAGCTGCGCTATTCCAATTACAGGATCTGATCGATAAAAATATTCTAGGCTCAAGTGCCATGCAATACAACCAGCGACATACGGTTGCCAAGATGAAATTCATCGATCGCAAAACGATCAAAGTATTGGCATCACCTGAAGTTTACGATCAGGCTGAAGAGATTGTATTGACAACAAAAGCCAATATCATCACAGCGGCTAATGAACGCGTTGAGGCCGACTTAAAACTAAACGATCAATCATATCCATTAGTCATTCAAAAAAATGACGAACGTAATTTTGATACTTCTTGTCGTTGTAACGAAACTGATAATCCGCTTTGTATACATAAAACGATATTATTCTTACAATTACTAAATACCTACGGAGCCTATTATTTTGATAGCATCCGCAATTGGGATAAAGAGAAGAATAAATTATTACAGATATACGGCTATAGTTTAGAAGATGATCTTACAGGAAAATTTGAATTCATCTATAAAGATGGAAAACCTTTTTTGAAAGTGTTGGACACATCTATAAAAAGAGTAGCTCCTACTGCTGTGGTTGAAAAACCATCTTATATGCAGCAGCCGGTTATTGTTGAAGAAGATACAGACACAATTGAACAAGCCACTAAAAAATTAGGTATCGTATTTAATTTCAATGCACCTACCTATCCATTTTTTATGGTTGATGCGATACAAGGTGACAGCGATGAAGAGAATAAAAAAATAGTAGGCAAAACCGAAAAGCTGGATCTTACAAAATTTGTAAATACAGAATTGTT
>Ga0206994_1163_pt1 | contig 12296 bp, 13 predicted proteins | sample Alteio_BWMinCont_4_FD_153485 | JGI IMG/M metagenome (GOLD analysis project Ga0206994, IMG submission 153485) | Enriched cells from forest soil in Barre Woods Harvard Forest LTER site, Petersham, Massachusetts, United States -... | ecosystem: Environmental > Terrestrial > Soil > Temperate forest >...
TATAAGGTGCCAATTTCGATTCTGAAAAAACTATATATCGTGTTATTAAAAAATTAACAACAACTCCCATGAAATAGGATATTGAGAATGATATTGCATAGTTGCTTACCGCAAAACCATGTATTTGGTAGGTTTTATTTCTAAACAGGTAATGAAAGAACAGATTAAAAGCCAACTGATCGACCAAAAAACCCGCTCCTGCCGAGAATATAAATCTTACGACCTGGTTCTTTATAATTTTGTGTGATAATATTTTATCAACCATGCTGCGGGGATGTTTTTTTTATCTTTATTGAATGCCGGTATAATTAAGAATACCCCGGCAATGAAAAGGCAGATGGCAATTAACTGCGCTTGCGGAAACGATATGCTCCCAATTTGGTAACGGGTGTTAACCCTTATAAATTCAATTAAAAAGCGTTCGGTGCCGTTTAAAATAAGGTAAATACCAAACATTACACCGGCTGTTTTTATACGATCGCGGATGCTCCATAAAAAGAAAAACAAAAGTACACAAACCACACATTCATAAAATGATGTGGGCCAAACCGGCTGTGGCAATACATGGCAAAATTTACCAACGCAACCTGCTATTGGGTTACCCTCGTCATTAACATTATGCGGAAAGTTGAACGACCACATCCAATCAGGTGCCCAGCTTAACCAACCGGGTTTGGGTGCAAGGTTTGGCTTACCCCAGTCACCATCACCACTCATCTGGCAGCCTATGCGGCCCAATCCGTATGAAAGCATCATACCCGGGCCGCCAATATCCAACATAGTTAAAGGCTTAATGCCATGTTTCCATGCTATATAAAGCACAGCGGCACCACCGCAAATTAAACCACCGTAAAAAGTAAGGCCGCTAAACCCAATAAGCATACCCACCGGATCTTTTAAAAACTCGCCCCAGTTTTCAAGGGCGTTAAATATTTTGGCACCTGCAAAACCACAAATAGCCGCCCAAAGCAATATGCTGCCCATCAATTCGTGAGGATGAACCATTACCTTTTGCACTTTAGGCTGTGGCAGTACCTGTTTTTTATTTTCGGCATATGCCCAGTACATTAAAATACCGGCCATAACTATGCCGCCTATCCAGTTGCCGCGTAATGATAATATAAAATCCTGCGGGCTATCTATTAGCGCGTGATAGTTTAAAGCAGCATCAACCAGTTTATAGCCTAATATAAAACCGAATATACCATTGCCTGCCAATTCAACAGGTGTAATGGCCTGGCCAACGGTTACTGTTTTTTCAAACGGGTGAATAAGGCCCAACTTTTCTTTGCGCTTAAATTCCTGTGCAAAAGCCCAGTAGGCCCCAACAAATGCAAGCGCAACAAAAAAACCAAATGTTTGTATCGGGAGTAAAAGATCTATACCGAAAAGATATTGCAGAAGCGATGTTATAGTTGGAAACATGGATTATAATTTGAGCGAATATAGTTTTTTAATGTACTAATATCTCTTCTGATTCTGTTATTTCCACATCACCGCAAGATGATATGTTTGTTAAGTAAACCCTTTTTAATTCATTCACTAAAACCGGGTCGTACTTGGTTCTTACTTTTACATAGTTACGGGTAAAACCGTGCATAAAACCATCTTTTATATCCCCTTCAAATAATACCTCTTCTGTTTTATTAAGCTGGGTCTCATAAAAGGCCCGGCGTTTTTTATCAGAAAGTATGTGCAGCATTTTACTGCGTTCGGCACGTGTTGAGCCGGGGACACTGCCCTTCATTTCACTTGCAAGCGTGTTTTCCCTTTCAGAGTAAGTGAAAACATGCAGGTATGAAACGTTCAGATCATTTAAAAAATTATAAGTATCGATAAAATCCTCACGGGTTTCGCCGGGGAAGCCAACTATCACGTCAACACCTATGCAGCAATCAGGCATCAATTGTTTTATTTTCGCTACGCGATCGGTATATAATTCTCTTTTGTACCTGCGGCGCATCAGTCCTAATATTTTATCGGAACCAGATTGTAGCGGGATATGAAAATGCGGCACAAACCTTTCGGATTTTGCAACAAACTCAATTATCTCATCAGTTAATAAATTTGGCTCGATGGATGATATACGTATGCGATCGATCCCTTCAACTTTATCCAACGCTTTAACCAGGTCGAAGAATTTATCTTCACGCTTGCCATCTCTTATGCCAAAATCGCCCAGGTTTACACCGGTCAAAACAATTTCTTTAACACCCGACGCGGCAATTTCTTCGGCTTGTTTTACAGCGTTTTCAATGGTATCGCTCCTGCTGGCGCCACGTGCCAATGGTATGGTACAAAAGGTGCAAGAATAATCGCAGCCATCCTGTACTTTTAAAAAGGTACGTGTACGGTCGCCAAACGAATAAGCGGAAACAAATTGGTTGGCTTCGCTTACCGACTGGTTATAAACCAATGCCTTGGGATTTTTAGTGAGATCGGTTATATGATCAATTATCTGGAATTTTTCGGCAGCGCCTAAAACCATATCCACGCCGGGTATTTCGGCAATTTCCTTTGGTTTTAATTGTGCGTAGCAACCTACAATAGTAATGTACGCGTTTGGCGATATTTTAAGTGCCTCTTTGACTACCTTTTTGCATTTTTTATCAGCATTTTCGGTAACAGAGCAGGTGTTTATTACAAATACGTCGGGAGTTTCGGTAAAGTCAACGGTACTGTAACCGGCCTGGTTAAAAAGGCGGCCAATAGATGATGTTTCTGAATAATTCAGCTTACATCCCAATGTATAAAAAGCAACTTTCCTGTTCATTAAAGCTGCAAAGATAAGGATTTTAGTGAATGTATAATAAAGAGGGGTTTGTATAGATGTTGTGACGCGTTTGCTTAGCTGTTTCCCCAGCGATAACTTTCGTTATCTAAACCTATCAAATCTATCACCCGGTTAACAACAGTCATGGCTAATTCCTCAATGGTTTGCGGCTTGCTGTAAAATGAGGGGATGGCCGGGCAAATAATTCCTCCTGCCTCGGTTACAGTTTGCATATTGCGGATGTGTATTAAATTAAAAGGTGTATCGCGGGCTACCAATATCAGTTTGCGGCGCTCTTTTAAAATAACGTCCGCAGCGCGGGTAACCAGATCGTCGGAAATGCCGCCTGCTATCCGGCCCAATGTACCCATTGAGCAGGGCACGATCACCATGGTATCAAACCTTGCCGACCCAGAGGCAAAGGGCGCCATAAAATCGTGCTTATCGTAAAATTTATAGGGATAATTTTTGTAATCTTCATTATCCAATTCAACCTGCCATACCTGCTTCGCGTTATCAGACATTACAATGCCTACCTCTGCTATTTGTGCTGATAATTCCTGAAATTTTTCCAACAATAACTTAGCATAAATAGCTCCGCTTGCACCGGTAATGGCAACAACAATTTTCTTTTTCGTCATAATTTCAGATGGCAAGATAGGGAGATTAAAATAAGGGACAAAAAAAGGGTCGAATACAAGTACCCGACCCTACATCTACCTATGAAAAACATGCCCTAAAAAGGGCAATACAAAGTTAATAACAGTTTATTGATATTTAACTATTTATTAAAAAAAAATTAATCAGCCTTTGTGAAATTTTTCTCTATAAGTGTTTGAATAATACCATCAACCATGCCTACACTGGGTACGTATATGTTTTTGATATTGGCCCATTTCATTACGGTAATAAATATCTCACTGGCCGGGATAATAACGTCGGCTCTATCCTGGTTCAGTCCCAGCACGTTTATACGGTCTTTTAACGAAAACGAGTTGAGGTAATTGTACAAGGTTTTCAGTTTGTTGAACGACATTGGCGCGTTATTTTTTTCTTCAGACAGCTTGTAGAGCTTATTAATATTGCCGCCGGTACCAATCCCTGAAATAAGTTTGAAATTTTTGGTTTTGTCGCGTATAAACTCGTGCATTTCGGTCCAGGTTTCTTCTTTGTCCTGGTTATCGAGCATACGTATGGTGCCGATATTAAATGATTTAGAAGCCAACAGCTCCCCCTCTGAAAATAACGACAACTCAGTGCTGCCACCGCCTACATCAATGTACAGGTAATTCTTATTTTTGTCGATGTTATTCTCGGCATGGCTGGCGTAAATTATCTTAGCCTCTTTTTGGCCGTGGATGATCTCCAGGTCTATCCTCGCTTCATCCTTTACCAGCTTTACAACCTCATCACCATTCTTAGCTTCGCGCATGGCCGATGTGGCAAACGCCATATAATCTTTTACTTTATATACATCCATCAGGTCGCGAAAAGCACGCATAGATTTTACCAGGTCGGTAGCTTTTCTTTCAGAAATATGCTGATTAAGAAAAGCATCATCGCCCAGGCGCAGCGGCACCCTGATAAGCGTATTCTTTTTAAAGGAAACCGAACCGTTGTTCTCAATAATATCAGCAATAAGTAACCTAACGGCGTTAGATCCTATATCAATAGCGGCGTATCTCAATTTTTAGTTATTTTTATTTTTAAGGTAATTGTAAATGTCTATTTGTGCACGGCAAGGTATCTCGGTATTTGTTTTATGATACTTATTGGTGTTGTGGCTGTTTATTTCGCGGGCTTTGGTATTATCACTCAATTGTATGTTAATAATATCCTTTATTTCTTTGCGTAAACTTTCATCATACACAGGGAACCCAACCTCAACACGGTTATCAATATTCCTGGTCATAAAATCGGCAGAGGTGAGGTAAAGCAATTCATTATCATCGTTACAAAAAATATGCACCCGCGAATGTTCAAGGTATTTGTCAACTATGCTTATTACCTCAATATTTTCGCTGTAGCCCTTTACGCCGGGTATAAGGCAGCACATCCCGCGCACTATCATCTTTATTTTTACACCGGCGTTGCTCGCCTGGTATAGCTTTGTTATCATTTGCTCATCGGCCAGGCTATTCATTTTTAATATCATGTAAGCCGGCTTGCCTGCTTTAGCGTTCTTTATTTCATTATCTATAAGCTTGTAAATAGCAGGCCTTGAATCAATTGGCGATACGATAAGATGTTTAAGGCCCTGCGGCAACATATTTTTACTAAGCGCCTTAAAAACTTTCACCAGATCATCGGTAATACGTTTATCGGCAGTAAGCAAAGTATGATCGGCATACATGAGGGCGGTTTTCTCATTAAAGTTACCGGTGGATAAACACGCATAATAAGATGGCTTGCCTTTTTCTATGCGTTTAACCAGACATATTTTCGAGTGTACTTTATAATCCTGTATGCCGTAAAGCACATTTACACCTTCTTCTTCAAGCCTGTGGCTCCAGCCTATATTATTTGATTCATCAAACCTTGCCCTTAGCTCAACCAGACAGTTCACTTTTTTACCATTTTTGGCCGCGTTTATAAGCGCGTGTATCACCCTTGAATTTTCGTCAAGGCGATAAACTGAAATACTTATTTCAGTTACTTTAGGGTCGATAGCGGCCTCGCGCAAAAAATGTATCACGTAATCATATGACTGGTAGGGCGTACTGATGAGGAAATCTTTCTTAGCTATCATACTCATCAGGCTTTTACCGAATGAGAGGCCATTAACCGATAGCGGCAAATATTTTACATACTCCAGCTCGGGTCGGCCAACGTTGGGGAATTTGATAAAATCCTTAAAATTATGGTAGCGGTTACCGGGTATAAGGCTTTCGCCATGCAAACCCATTTTTTGCACCAGGTTTTTAAGCATATCCATGGGCATATCGGTATCATACAGCAAACGCATGGGCTTGCCTTTGCGCCTTTTCAGCAGGCTTTTTGCCAGGGCATCAATAAACTTACCGCTTACCTCTTTATCCAGATCAAGCTCGGCATCGCGGGTAAGCTGTATGGAATAGGCTTCGATGGAATCATGGTCGAAGATGAAGAATATGTCCTCCAAACTATACCTGATGATGTCATCCATTAAAATAATGAACTTCAGGTTATTGGTTTCGGGCAGTACCACAAACCTTGAAACATTATCGGGTATTTCAATTAAAGCATACCTAACCTTCTTGTTCTTTGTTAACTTAACGTAGAAATAAATGGCCCTGTCGCGCAATTCGGGTAAGGGCAGGTTTTCATCAAGCATTATGGGTACCAACGTAGCCAATAGCTTTTCTCTAAAGTATTTTTTAACAAACTCGCCACGTGCAACGTTTAGCTGTTTGTCGTTAAGTATAAATATCTTTTCCTCGGCAAGCTGTTTAATAATAATGTTTTCATACAAATTATTAAACTTCCGCTCCTGCCTTACCACTATGGTTTTTATCTGGTTCAGTATCTTTTTGGGGTTGTACCCTAAAATTTCCTTGGCTTTTTCGTTCAGGTTTGCGAGGCGGCTCAGGGTTGCCACACGTACACGGTAAAACTCATCGAGATTTGAGGAAAATATGGCCAAAAATTTTATGCGCTCAATTAGCGGAACTGTTGGGTCGGCAGCTTCCTGCAAAACCCGGTCGTTAAAGTATAACCAGCTTATTTCGCGATTGATTAGAGGTATGTGCTTAATGTCCATATTAATACCGGCCTTTACAGCCCGATTTTACAAAGCTGCTTATTTATTTGTTAACTTAATATTAACTCCTTGCTATATTAAGTGTTTTTGTCTTAACCAGATTTTTTAGAATTTATGAATTTATGGAATAATTGCATATTGCAGGGATTTTAGAAATAAAGAAATTTACACCATAAATTCTGCTAATTTTATAACTCTAAAAATTCCGGTTCAGACAATTTAAAACAAACCATTATGCCAACATTTGATATTGTAAGCAAGATAGACGGGCAAACGCTTGATAACGCTATAAATACCGCCAAAAAAGAGATACTTAACCGTTATGATTTCCATGATTCAAAAAGCACAGTGGAACTGGATAAAAAAACCAATATCATAACCATAGTTACCGAAAATGATATGCGCTTAAAGGCCATACAGGATTCCATCATCAGCCGCATGGTTAAGCAACAGCTTGATCCCAACGCGCTCGACCTGGATAAAGTACAACAGGCAGCATCGGGCAACATGATACGCAAGGAGATAAAGGTAAAAGAAGGCATTGAGCAGGAAGCAGCCAAAAAGATAGTAAAGAAGATAAAAGACAGCGGCCTAAAGGTACAAGCCAGTATTATGGACGACCAGGTGCGCGTGCAAGCTAAAAAGATAGATGACCTACAAGCGGTGATCAGCCTTTGCCGCAGCGGCGATTTTGGGCAGCCTTTGCAGTATATTAATATGAGGAATTAGGAGAATTTCGGATTTCGGATGTTCAATTTCGAATTTATTTGGTGTTAACTACACGACTTTACTCGCATGTATTTTAAATACATTTAATGAAAAACAAATTTTGGTTTACAGCAATCTTACTTCTTTTATCTATAAAACTTTATGGGCAAAATATCAGAGTTAATAACAGCTTCATCATTGTAGTTAATAACAAATTGGCAAAGACAGTTTCTGGCTTACAATTAATTTTATCTGATACTATAGGAAAAAAGGAAATTATAGATGGGGGCTATCTTCCTGGCGAATTATATGTAACTACTACTGGTGAAAAAAATGTATTATACGCGGATAGTATAAGAACATTAACATTGAAGTTTGATATTTATCAGCAATCAGGGAACAGAGAGGTTGTTCACAATTATATCATTGAAGTTAACAGGAAATGGTTTAAGTCATCTTTAATTATCTTAAATATATTTGATATTAACAAAAGGAAAGGAACCTACAAATACACATTTGAAGTTCCGGGATATTCGTTCGGAATAGCAAAGTAAAAACATTAAGCATTATCTGTGCTGGCTCTAAAAATGCTAAATTCGAAATTGAACATCCGAAATCCGAAATAAAAAAAGACCGTCCCTTTCGGAAACGGTCTTTTCATCAAACTAAACCACTTATTATGAAAACAATCTTTAATATTATTTAACAGCTATTTCCCTGGTCTGGATCTTAGCGTCTTCTCTTTTTGCAACATTCAGTTTCAGGATGCCGTCCGTGTATTCAGCATCAATTTTTGAATGATCTACAGTTTCAGGTAAAGTGAATGACCTTACAAACGAAGTGTAGTTGTATTCGCGTTTAGTGATCTTTTTGCCTTCTTCAACATTTTCAGCTTTCTTTTCGGCAGATACGCTTAATATGTTTTTCTCAAGGCTGATCTTAAAATCTTCCTTTTTTAAGCCGGGAACGGCTAATTCAATGTGGAATTCGTTTTCAGTTTCTGCAATGTTAACTGCAGGTACACGGGCAACTAATTTATCGCCGTGCAATATGGTATCAAATACATCGTTTAAAAATGGATTTACACCGTAAGCTTTTTGTCCGTTGTTAAATTTTACTAAAGTCATTTTTATATCCTCCAAAGTTTTTCTTTTATTAACTTCGTGAGTGATTGTTCAACTGTTGTACCAATGCCCAAAAACCGCATTTAAACAGACATTATGACGGTAAACTTTAAAAACAGACCGACTTTTTGACACTTTATGGCTGAAAAACTAACAAATTATAAATACAGGACACTTATACCTATCCGCTTTTCGGATATGGACGCCTTTGGTCACGTTAATAACGCGATATATTTAACCTACTTTGAAATTGCCCGATCAAACTACTGGAAGGAGATTATACATTGGAATTGGGCTGAAACCGGTATTATTTTAGGCCGGTCGGAAATAAACTACCTGAAGCCCATTATGATAAACGATGAGATCGCTTGCTATGTACGCACCACACGTATTGGTAACAGTAGTTTTGACGTAATGCACGTATTGGTTAAGATAACTGAGGCAGGCGAGGAAATATGCACCACAGGTAAAACGGTGTGTATCAGTTATGATTATACGGCTAATAAATCAGTATCTATTCCGCGTAAGCAAAGGCAAAATATGATTGAGTATGATGAGCCGGGGCTGATATTGAATACCAATTAAGCCCCCACTTTGTCATCGAAGCATCTTCTACACCAAGGCATGTCGCCCATCTTTCAATCGTAGAAGATCCTTCACTGAGTTCAGGATGAAAAAACATTAAAAGGATTTTATCCTGGTTATGCCGAGGAACTCGTGATCGAGTTTATTTATATTTTTTTTGTGCCCGGTTACTTTTAACATCAGTAATAAGTTTCCATCGTACTTATTGATCTGCATACGGAACGAACGCAGATGATGCGATTTGACGATCTCTTCAACCATGTGTACATTGTCAAATTCAGAATCAGCGAATACAAAACTGTATTGTTTGTCATGGTGTACTTTGTCCATATAATCCTCCAGGTAATGGAACAGCCAAAGCACCAAAATGGTTAAAAGTGATGTGATAATTGACAGCAAATAATTATTAGTGCCGATAGCCATGCCTATTGCCGCCGATACCCAGATAACCGCAGCGGTGGTAAGCCCGTTTACTGAGAGATTATCTTTAAATATAACCCCCGCGCCAATAAAACCAATGCCCGTTACAATGTTAATATTTGCACCAGCACCCATACGTTGCGCCACCATGGTGTATAAGGTTGAACCCAAACAAATTAATATAATGGTGCGAAAACCGGCAGTTTTGTTTTTATACTGCCGTTCTATGCCTAATATGCCACCACATAAAACAGCCAGGCCTATTTTTATAAGATCATCGGTTGGAAGTGTGAAGTTGAAAAGCATTTTTAGAATATTTTTCCGGGGTTTAATATATTATTTTTATCGAACACTTGCTTAATACCGCGCCATAATTCAAAATGCACACTGGTATATTTTATAGGCATAAATTCCTTTTGAACAAGGCCAATGCCATGTTCGCCAGATATTGTGCCACCTAAAGATACGGTTAGTTCAAAAATTTCACGTATACCATCGTTTAATTTATTATCCCAATCGGTATAGCTCATTTTGCCTTTCACTATATTCAGGTGCAGGTTACCATCTCCGGCATGACCAAAACACACTGATTCAAAGCCATATCTGTCCCCTATCTCTTTAATACCTTTAATTAATTGGGGCAATGCGGCCCTTGGCACCACCATGTCTTCCTTTTTATAAACGGCATGTTGTTTTACCGATTCGCCTATGGTGCGGCGTATTTTCCATAGCTCAGCTTTTTGCGCGGCGGTATCGGCAAATAACACATTATTGCAGCCAAAACCTTCTAAAACACTATTTATCTTTTCACATTCGGAAAGGATAACATTCATCTCTGTACCATCAACCTCAATAAGTAAAAAGGCTGCATCGTTTTCTTTCAGATCGAACACTATCCCACTATATTCTCTCACCCATTCAAAACACCTGCGTTCCATATATTCAACCGCCGATGGGATCACCCCTGCCCTGAATATGGCTGATACCGCGGCACAAGCATCCTCGTTAGCCGCAAATGAAGCCAACATTAATACATCCACAGTTGGATGCGGGATAAGTTTGGTAACTATTTTAGTAACAATGCCTAATGTACCCTCGGCGCCTATCATTAATTGTGTTAAGTTATAGCCTGAAGCATATTTCAAAGTATTAGCACCCGTCCATATAATATCCCCAGAGGGTAAAACAACTTCAAGGTTTAGTATATATTCTCTTATAGTGCCGTATTTAACAACTCTCGGCCCGCCTGAACCATGCGCTACATTACCACCAATAAAACAGCTACCCTTACTTGCTGGGTCAACAGGATATAATAGTCCTTTAGCGGCAACCGCGTTCATAAACTCTTCGGTTATAACGCCGGGTTCAACGGTTGCCTGCAGGTTTTGTTCATCAATATTTAATATTTTATTGAAGCGCTCCATGGAGATGAGCAGGCCGCCCAATACGGGCAAGGCACCACCGCTTAAGCCGGTGCCGGCTCCGCGTGGTGTTACGGGTATTAAATGCTGATTACAAAGTTTTAGCAGGGCCGATATTTCTTCTGCCGAACGCGGCTTAACAACAACTTCGGGGTAATAACTCAAATCTTCCGTTTCATCGTGACTGTATTTTTCAAGGTCGGCACGTTGGGTTATAACCGCGGCATCACCAACTATTGCTGTAATAGCTTTAAGTATATCTACCGTTATTTTATTGTACACGATGTTTTAATTATTGATTTATTGAATTACTGAATTATTGATTTAAAAAAGAAAATTCCCTAAATCGCTCATTCACTAATTATTACTACGCTTGAGTTGCCGACTTTACCCTTAAGCGGTGGGTTGATTTTTTTTAGCGATACTTTTATATTTTTAGCAAAGGGGTATTTATGCTGTATCCGGTTAAATATAGCCTGTGCCACCGTCTCTATCAGTTTACGGGTGTGCTTCATTTCTTCGCTGGCAATAATATATAATTGTTCATAATTTACGGTATTGGCTAATTCATCCTCGCTTAAATTAGCAGTTGGTATAAAGCTTACAGCTATATCTACACAAAACCTGCTGCCTAATAATTGCTCTTCAGGGTAAAAACCGTGGTAAGCGAAGAACTCCGCATCGTTTAAATTTATCTCAACCATATATCAAATGTAATAATTATTGAATTACTGATTTATTGAATTACCGAATGGGTACACAGATAAGTTAGATACATTAATAATTCACCAATTTGATCAATAATTAAATAAATCAGTAATTCACTAATTCAAAATCAATAGATTTGCGGCACCAAATTATAATGCCATGGCTAAAACTGACCTTTATGAATCGCCGGATTACTACCTGCTGGATGAATTGCTTACCGATGAGCACAAACTGATACGTACAACCGTACGCGATTGGGTGAAAAAAGAAGTAAGCCCCATAATTGAAGATTACGCGCAAAGGGCCGAATTCCCAAAACAACTGATACCCGGCTTAGGTGAAATAGGCGCTTTTGGGCCAACCATCCCGGTTGAATATGGTGGCGCGGGGTTGGATTATATGGCCTACGGCATTATTATGCAGGAAATTGAGCGCGGGGATTCTGGGATCAGGTCTACGTCATCGGTACAGGGTTCATTGGTAATGTACCCTATTTATGCGTATGGCTCAGAAGAACAGCGTAAAAAATATCTCCCCAGATTAGCTACCGGCGAAATTATAGGTTGTTTTGGACTAACCGAACCCGACCATGGATCGAACCCGGGCGGTATGGTTACCAATTTTAGGGACATGGGCGACCATTACCTGTTAAACGGCGCAAAAATGTGGATATCCAACTCCCCTTTTGCTGATATTGCCGTTGTTTGGGCAAAGGATGAAAGCGGAAAAATAAGGGGACTTATAGTTGAGCGTGGCATGGAAGGTTTTACCACACCTGAAACGCATGGAAAATGGTCGTTAAGAGCATCGGCCACCGG
>Ga0206994_1165_pt1 | contig 12182 bp, 9 predicted proteins | sample Alteio_BWMinCont_4_FD_153485 | JGI IMG/M metagenome (GOLD analysis project Ga0206994, IMG submission 153485) | Enriched cells from forest soil in Barre Woods Harvard Forest LTER site, Petersham, Massachusetts, United States -... | ecosystem: Environmental > Terrestrial > Soil > Temperate forest >...
AGAATGCTTTAACACATATAGCGTAGCATAATTGAAAATAAAGTATTGTGTCTGCAGATTGATGGCTACAGATGTATATTTATGAGGTTCTATTTTTATATCAGGGTCTATGCCTCCTCCATCATAAACTACTCTCCCATGCTTGGTTCTGAAAGCAAATTTTAATGAATCGGGGACTTTGCTGACACTGCCTTCTGCATTGCGATGGGAATAGTCAAGTGCCTGTATGCACCTGCCGCTGGGTATATAATATTTGGCAATGGTAAATTTAAGCTGGGCATCATAACTTAACGGACGCGTTTGTTGAACTAATCCCTTTCCATAGGTTCTCGTTCCAATTACTATTCCCCTGTCGAGGTCTTGTATAGTGCCTGTAACTATTTCAGATGCCGATGCAGAACCACTGTTCACTAACATCGCCACGTGTATGTTGGTATCAACCGGATCGTTAGTAGTCAAATCAAGATGGTTCCATTCTTTCATTCTGCCACGCGTGTTAACTACCAACTGATTTTTGGGCTCAAATACATTTACTACATCAATTGCCTCATCAAGCAAACCTCCGGGATTATTTCTCAGGTCTAAAATTACTCCTTTCAGATTTGGATTCTTTTTTAGCGCTATCAGGGCATTCCTTACATTTCTACCCGCTCCCTGTGTAAATTCCACAAGGCGTATATATCCAATGTCATCCGAAATCATTCCGCTATAAGGTACATTGGTAACCGTAATAGACTGCCTGATAAGAGATTTTTCAACCGGGGTGGAACTTCCGGGTGAAAGAACCACAAGCTTAACTGCCGTACCAGGTTGCCCCTTCAAAAGTTTGCCTACATCATCGGTATTTTTACCGGACAATGAAATTCCATCTACACTTATTATCCTGTCACCGGCTTTAAGCCCGGCCTTCGTAGCAGGTGAATCTTCATAAGGTTCAGCCACCTCAATATTATTACTATCCTTTTGAATAAGAGCACCTATGCCTCCATATTCCCCGGTGGTCATAAACTTAAAGTCTTCTATTTCCGATTCAGGTATGTAATTGGTATAGGGGTCCAGGGACTCAAGCATGGCATCAATACCGGTTTTCATAAGGGCGCCGGGCTTTATGGTATCTACATAGTGCATATCCAATTCCCGGAGCATAGTGGTCATTATGTCAAGGTTCTTGGAAATTTCAAAATAATTATCGGTATAATTGTATGAAAGAAAACCATAGCAACCTATAGCTACGACAATTAATAACAATTGGAATTTCTTCACTTTCTGAAAAAAACGTTTCATCATAAATCAATTTTTAAGGAACAGGGTCGTACCCGTGTTTGTGGCTAAACGGGTTACAGGATAATACCCTTTTCAAAGTAAGCCATGAACCTTTCAAAGCCCCATATTTACGAAGTGCTTCTTTGCCGTATTCTGAGCAACTGGGAGTATAGCGACAGGCAGGCATTAACCAGGGGGAAATCATTTTTTGATATATACCTATAAGCAGTATGAGAAATTTACTCAACACCCGTAGCTGTTTTAAATTGTTGTAAAGTTAGGACAATTTTAGATTCAATCTCGTCGTAAGGGCTTATTTTCTTGGAAGTGTAAATAAATATCAAATCATAGGTCTCACTTGCTTTTGTCTTATAAACCTTATTCTTCCGGTATGCCTCCCTCATTCTTCTTTTCAGCAAGTTGCGGGTAACTGCACTTTTAAATATTCTTTTGGGGGCACTAAATGCTACTTTGACAGGTACTTTGCTTTGTTTTTTATCGGTTGTCCATAAAAGCCTTACAGGGTGGTTAGTAATAGCCGTTCCTTCCTGGAAAACCGATTCCAATGCCACTTTTTCATACAAACGCTCATGTTTTCGCAAGGTTTCTCTGCGGGGCATACTGTGTAAACGTTGAAATATAAAATTACTTTTTGCGCTTGCCGCTTTTCTTTGCCTTTTTAACTATTGGTTTGCTCTTCTTTTTAGCGACAGGCTTGTTTTTTATTTTCGTCGCAGGCATTATTTTTTTCTTAGCCGGTTGTTTTGGCTTAGGCTTGACTACCGGCTTGGCTTTTTTAGCTGCGGGTTTTTGAACTATTTTAGGTGCAGGTTTTTGAATTACTTTAGGCGCAGGCTTTGCAACTTGTTTTTCTTTCTTGGGCTCGGCTTCCATCTTTTTCTCCGGCAATGACTTTGCCGGCTTTTTAGCAGCAGGTTTAGCTTTTTTAGGAGGAGGTGCCATAGCTGCAAATGGGTCATCAGAAAGAATATATTCACCTTTCAAATACAGGTCCATGGCAGCGGCCATAGATGGAGAGTTCGGCTGTGGAGCTACAATATGGTATTTCAATCCTGCACTTGTAATTGCTTTTGCCGTTTGTTCACCAAAAGCAGCAATTACTGTATTATTCTGCTTATAGCCCGGGAAACTATTTAACATAGAATTCATTCCCGCAGAGCTAAAAAGCACTACCATATCATATTGGGTAAAATTAATATCGGAAATGTCTGAATAAACGGCTTTATAAAGAGGTGCTTTCACATAACGAATACCGTCCCTGTCGAGCAGGCTGGTATATTCCTCATTGGGGCCATCGGAACAAGGTAAAAGATACTTATCATCTTTATGCTTTTTCCGCATAAGTTCTACCAAATCAGCATAAGAATGATTACTGAAAAATATTTTCCTTTTCCTGAATTGAATATATTTTTGAAGATAATAGGCAGTGGTCTCCGAGATACAGAAATACTTCATGGTTTCCGGTACAATAACCCGCATCTCTGTACATATACGGAAGAAATGATCTACCGCATTTTTGCTGGTCATTATAATAGCCGTATAAGATAGAATATCTATGCGGTGTTTGCGAAATTCTTTTGCGGGTATTCCTTCCACCTGCACAAAAGGCCTAAAGTCAATTTCAACACCATGACTTTTAGCTATTTCAAAATAAGGGGAGCGTTCAAGTTCCGGCTTAGGTTGGGAGATAAGTATTTTCTTTATTTTCATTAACAGTGTATTCTTTCTGTCATAATTTTTCTTACCTAAGGCTATAAATTATAATTCTTACTCCATTCAAATAACAGCACCAATGGAACAATTTCAAGCACGCAAAGATACAAAAATAAATACACCATGTTTAAACCCCTGTTTGTCATAAGAATAAACATTTTTACAGTCCGGTAAAGAAAAAATATGATAACCAGGGCAAGCATGCTCTTCTCAACTATGTTCTCATTGATATTTCCGACAAAATAAATAACCATGGCTATTGGTAATAAGGCCATACTGGCAAGATGCGCAGAGGCATATATTTCATTAATATAGCCTCTTACATCTGTTTGAACCCTGAAAACAGCTCCACATAAAAACAAAGCAATAGTTTTAGCCAGGTAGTATGCGAGTAGTAAGGCACCCAAAAACGCAAATTCATCCAGCCCCTTAAATCGCATTTTGATACTATGAAACTGCAAGGTTTGCATAGCAAGCAGGGAAACAGTACAGATAAATATAAAAAATAGGGCAATTGAATCGGGAGTAAGTGTCTTTTCCTCAATTGAATTACCACGAAAAAAACCGGATACCAGGGAAGGCAGTTTTTTAGGATTAGTACTTCTTACTACCACAAACAATCCCGCACAAAAAAGCAACAATAGGGTAATCCAAACCTCATGGGTTGAATTTCTAAGAGTAGGTGCGATTGACATCGGTTTTATGCCTTTATATCTGCAAAATTAGCAGAATAACTCCTTGTTAGCCCCAAACCTATAGGGGTTGCATACAAAATTAATTCCTCCTTTTTAAGAATCTAATTACTATCGTTAACACTCCTTAACTATTTACCATTGGTGCACCCTGTACATTTGTTGTACAATATCATGCTGAATGGTTTGAATTAGTAATAAATATCACCCTATGAAACATCTATTTTTTATTCCCCTGATTGGACTCATTAGTATAGGGAGTGCTGTATTTGCTCAAAATACAGGCAAAGTAGATGTAATAATTATCGACCAGCAACAGAAACCACTGGGTGAAATATTTATAGAACTGGTAAGAGCAAAAGATTCAACAATGGTGCAGTATACAGTTAGCGGGCAGGATGGCGCGGCAGAATTTAGTAATGTCGCGAAAGGCAGGTATGCTATTTATGTTGCCCAAACAGGATTTAAAAATTATTTTTCCTCACCATTTATAATAGATAGTATACATCCATTGGTTACACTTCCTGCTATAAGGCTCCAGGCAAATTCATTAAATGAAGTAGTGGTGATGGGTAAAACCCCGGTTATACAGCACTATGCCGATAAAACGGTGGTGAATGTGGAACAAAGCCCGCTAAATGCAGTGGGGAGTGCATATGATGTACTCCAGCATTCGCCGGGTGTTCTAATTGACCAAAACGACAATATTAGTTTACATGGCAAATCAAATGTAATGGTAATGATAGATGGACGCATAACCCCCATGTCTTCCACCGACCTCGCAAATTTGTTGAAGGGTATGCCGGCAGAATCTATCGAAAAGATTGAATTTATTACCAATCCATCTGCCAAGTATGATGCGAATGGCACAGCAGGCATCATTAATATTATTTTGAAAAAGAATAAATATGTTGGCACACATGTATCTATAAACGCAGGATACAGCCAAGGAATTTATCCTAAGAGTAATGACGGTTTCAGTATTAGCAAGCGCACAAAAAAGTTTAACCTGTTTGCAAACTACAACTATTCATACCGGGGTGCAGCCAATGCCGTTACACTTCAAAGCAATTACTATACCAACGCTCAACTTGCAAGCGCCACATTGCAAAATGAATATCTCCGGACACCCGTCCAGACTAATACAGCAAGAATAGGCACTGATTTTTTTGCTTCTGATAAAACTACTATTGGGTTTATAGCCGATGGTGGAACCCGGTTCTTCAACCCTTCTGAAACTACTACCACATACGTATACAATGGCCTAGATGCCCTGCAATCATACAATATCACAAACAGCACGAACCCAAATACTACTTATAACTATTCGGGCAACCTGAATATGAAACATACTTTTGATTCGACGGGGCGGGAGTTGTTGGTGAATATTGATTATGCCAATTACCACAGTAAGGGGTACCAAAATATTTTGATTAATTATTACAATCTTGACGGTACAAGTGCCGGAAGCCCCGTTAATTATTATGGGTACCTTCCCGGAAACCTCAGCATTTATTCCTTTAAAGCAGATTATGATGGGGAACTTGGCAAGAATAGCAAATTAGAAACGGGTATTAAAAGCAGTTATGTAACTACTGATAACAGTGTAATGGTATATGACGGAACAGATGCTTCCGCCCCCGTTGATACTACTCAAAGCAATCATTTTATCTATTCGGAAAACATTAATGCAGGCTACCTGACTTATACTAAAAATATTCACAAGGCAAGTGTAGAGCTTGGTATGCGTACCGAACAAACCATTGCAAACGGTGACCAAGTTACCACGGGACAAACATTTGCACACAACATCATTCAACTATTTCCAAATATTTCCATAAATGATTCTCTCACAAAAGATAATCAATTGGGGCTTTCTGCCTCTCGCCGCATTGACCGCCCCACATACGATCAATTAAATCCATTCAGGATATATGTGAACCCTACCTTTTACTTACAGGGCAACCCATATCTTATTCCCCAAAGCGCATATTCACTCCAATTATCCGATACCTATAAAGACGACTATAGCCTGAGCCTTACTTACACACATACCACCAATGCTATTGAAACGGTAATCTTCCCCATTCCCGGCGATCAAAATATTGTGCAGCAAACAGAAGAAAACCTTGCCACGTATGATTACTACGGAGCCAGCCTTTCCATTGTGCATCAATTTGCCAAATGGTGGGATATTAACGCAAGCGCCGATGCTTACCTTAGCCATTATGAAGCTACACTTTCAAACAGCCCCTTAAATACAAACCGGTTTTTGTTTGATGCTTTCGGTATGAATAATTTCACACTGAATAAAAAATTAAGTGCCGAGGTAACGGCATCCTATAACTCAGGCTACGACCTGGGATATTTGTATATTCAAGGTTCATGGTGGGCAGCTGTAGGAGTAAAGATGAGTATCTTGAAAAGCAAAGGCACCCTAAAGTTAAATGCCAATGACATCTTCTGGACTAATACCACCCGGGGAACTACCACCTTTAATACATTCAACCAGGCAGTTTTTGTGAGAAGAGATACAAGATATGTAGGGGTATCATTTACCTATAGCTTCGGAAGGTCACCCTCCTCACAATCTATGCATAGCAAAGGCGGGGCTGAAGAAGAAAAGAAACGGGCAGGGTCAACAAGTTAGAAAATCATTTCCATTTTACTTCTGCCAATCCACCGGTTTGCAGCATAGAGTTTAACTTTTGTAATTCTTGTTGCAACAGTTCCCAGTCATGTTCTATTTTATTAAATCGTGCATCCACTGCATTAACTTCGGCAATGCATTGTGTAGTAGGCCGTGCATCCACTCCTTCTATCATTCCGGACAATTCCTGTAATTCGCTGTTTAGAGGCGCTTGCCCTCTTGCTGCACTTTCCGTCAATAAACGATTTATCATTCCCAATTTGAAATAACAGGTATCTATTTCATTTCTCAAACTGTCATGTCTTCCCAATGGAATATGCCCGGACGCTATTCGTAATTGGGCTTGCAGAGTATCTGTATTATCAACTATTAACATACCCTTTTGCTCATCATGATAGCAGAGCATGGAATAATCGTGTTGTTCTATTAAATCACTGTTAGATGATTTCACTCTCGGGTCCATTTCTACAGTGAGCGATTGTATATAACTTTTCCCATTCACAGTAAGTTTAACCTTATAGGCTCCGGGCATTACCCAGGGAGATGTGGCTCCAGGAGCCGTTTCTGCAACAACAGCAGAAATAGGATAAGAAGGTGGGATAGTAAGTGGCGTATAATGCAAATCCCATAAGAAGCGATGCGAACCGGAATCAGCAGAAAGTATTTGTTGCGGGCGAATCCAGTACAAGGGAATGTTCACTGCCGGAATTTTATACATACTGTCCCGGCTGCTATAATGCCTTACAGCATTTCCCGCTGAATCGAGTATATCAAGTGTAACTTCATTCGCACTTTTTTCTTTCAAATAATAATCTATGATGGCTCCATCCGGGGGATTTTTCCCGGCTGGTTCATCGGCGGGCAAAGGTGTATCGGGCCACATATCCCAGCGCACACGGTAAGCAGCTTCGGGTTGGTAAAGTGTCGCATCGTCTTTCGTTATAGTTTTAGTAATCTGCCTTAATGAGGTTATATTATCCAATATCCAGAAAGAACGTCCATGTGTAGCAACAACAAGATCATTATCTTTAATTACCAGGTCGCGTATAGAGGTGGCCGGCATATTGAGCCGTAACGATTGCCAATGCTCACCGTCATCAAATGAAACATACACTGCTCTTTCAGAGCCTGCAAACAACAAGCCCTTTCTCACAGGGTCTTCTTTCACAGAATTGACAGGTGCTTCCGGCAATCCATCCACAATTTCTTTCCAGGTTTTGCCTCCATCCTTTGTTCTATAAATATGTGGGTGTTCATCATTTACCCTTATGCAATTTACTGCGGCGTAAGCTTCGTTCACGTCGGTATGGCTTGCTTCAAGCATAGATATTTTGTTCCAGTCGGTTATTACCGGGGGAGTTACATCTTGCCACGACCCGCCACCATTGTGGGTTATATGAATCAGCCCATCATCCGAACCTGCCCATATAAGGTTTTCATCCAGCGGAGATAAAGCAATGGTGTAAACCACTCCCCGCCTCTGCATATGCTGCATGGTGTCATTAGAATATACGCCCACACTGGCAGGTATGTGGTAGCTCACACGGGTAAGATCGGGAGAGATTATATCCCATGAATTGCCACCATCCGATGTTTTGAAAACTACATTTCCTGCAAAATAAAGGGTCTTCTTATCAATGGGCGAAAACACAATGGGCGCTGTCCTTATGAAGCGGTACTTACCATTGTGGCAATTAGGGGATATATCCTGAACCTGGCCTGTGCGTTTATCGTACTTTGATATTTTTCCACCGTAAACAATATTGGGGTCAAGCGGGTCAGCCACCACATAGCCATATTCTTCAGCCGATACAGGATGCCAATCCCGGTCTGTTATTTGCCCGTCATTTCCGCGGGAAGCAATTCCAACCGAGCCGCTTTCCTGCTGCCCGCTATATACGTTATAGGGGAAAGCATTGTCAGCACTTACGTGATAAAACTGGGCAGTAGGCTGATTATACCAGGAACTCCATGTTCTGCCACCGTTCACCGTAATTGCTGCGCCCTGGTCGCCTGCCAATAAAATAACATCCGGGTTATCGGGATTAATCCATAAACGGTGGTAATCATCTCCTCCCGGTGCGCCCTTCCAGCCTGTCCATGTTTTGCCTCCATCTACCGATTTCCAACTCACCACATTAATATCATATACTACATCAGGATTTTTGGGGTCTGCTTTCATTTCAGCAAAGTCATCTCCCCTATCCCAATAGCGGATATCATTACTCATCAATATCCACGATTCTCCTGCATCATCGCTGCGATAAATACCGCCCCCTTTTTTAGAACTTATTACAGCATACATCCGGTTTGTATTCGATGGCGAAATGCAAAATCCAATCCTGCCAAGGCCTTCATTCTTTCCGGGTAAACCTTTTTCTAATCTTTTCCATGTATTGCCCCCATCCACCGATTTAAACAAACCACTTTGCGGACCCGTAAATTCCCCATTTTCCCAAGGGCCCTGCCGCGCAGCAAACATATCAGCATATATTATATTCGTATTAACCGGGTCTATGGTTACCTGTATAGCACCCGTATTTTCATCCATAAATAAAACCTTCTCCCAAGTTTTACCTCCATCGGTAGTGCGGAAAACTCCCCGTTCAGCATTGGGGCCGTAAGGATGCCCCAGCGCAGCTACAAATACACGGTTTTCATTTTTAGGGTCAATAGCAAGCCCCCCGATTTGATAAGCATCTTCCAATCCCAGGTGTATCCATGTTTTACCCCCATCCGTTGATTTATACATTCCATCTCCAACCGATAAGTCAGGGCGTTGAACACCTTCTCCACTACCCACATAAATAACATCGGGATTAGATGGAGCCACTTCCACATCGCCAATAGAGCCTGTAGGTTGGTCATCAAATATGGGTTGCCATGTTCTGCCATAGTCATCAGTTTTCCAAACTCCTCCATCATTAACACCCATATAAAATACATTCGGGTGCCCTATTACACCACAGGCCCCAATAGCACGCCCACCGCGAAAGGGGCCGATGCACCTCCACTTCATACAATTAAAAAGAGAGGGATTGAAAGGCTGGGCAGAAAGAGTGAGGAGCGAAGAACTGAGAGCTAGGAGTAGAAACAATAATAGGCGTCTTTTTAGCATAGGTACATTTTTGAAATCAAAGGTATTATTTTCCTTTGCAAGCAGACTCCTCACTTGCAATGAAGTGAAGAATCTGAAAGCATATTTAAAATACAATTTTTCTTATTGAAAGCCGTTTATACAATATCAAATATGGCAGAATGAAAGTTAATAAGCGGCTTTTTTCAGCTCTTTTAATCTTATCTGTTTACTTTATTTCCTGTTATCCCAAAACAAAAATACTTGGACGCTATCCTGACGGGAAACTTAAAGCGGTTCGTCATTATAAAAGAGGGGACTCTTTGAATGAACGTTTTGTTTATTACTATGCAAATGGGCAGAAGCAGTACGTCCGCTATTGGAAAGGTGAGTGGGTATATAAAATGAAATCGTGGTATGAAAGCGGTGCAAAAAGGCAAATGGGGTGGATGAAAGAAAAAGATACGGGAAGGATATACAACCATTCAGATAGTGAATATATTTTTTCAGCATTGCGCAAGGAGTATGACAAAGGCTGGCATGAGAATGGAAAGTTAAAATTTGAAGTTGTTACTACTAAAGACAATTTTCTGCTGATAAATTATTATGATGAAAAAGGGGTGCGCACCAAACAAGAGTTTATAAAACAAGTCCGCCCAGATGGATATGATACCGTCTTATATAGGGTAGGAAAAACAAACAGTGGCAAAACTTATTATGAAAGTATAAAATCTACCAACATTCCAAGCTTTTTATGGCAAGAGTAGTTTAGTTATTTCTTGATATGTACTACCTTTTTCCTTTCAAAATATTCTTCGCTGAACCAGGTGCTAATGGGATAGATAGTTGCTTTCTTCTTAAATGGCTTAAGGTCTTCCTCAATATCTCCACCTGCCAGGTATAGTAAGCCATTTGGCAGAGTGTTGGTAGTTTTTTTATTGCGTATAATCAAACGTTCCACGCGGAAATAAAACTCGCTTATGCTGCTTACAGCTCTCCCGGTTATAAAATCAACCCTGTCATCTAAATTTTCGGCACGGGAATTTAGGGCAAGGGCATTATTGAGTCCTAGCGAATTAACTATTTCCTGTACTACTCTTACTTTTTTCCCAATAGAATCAACCAACAGAAAAGAACATTTTGGAAACAGGATGGCAAGTGGTATTCCGGGCAATCCTCCTCCTGTTCCTACATCCATAATTTTGGTTCCGTCTGCAAAGCTTATCACCTTAGCAATGCTCAATGAATGCAGAATATGGTGCAAGTACAAATGCTCCATATCCTTGCGGGAAATGAGATTTATCTTTTGGTTCCATTCATGATATAACGTACCTAACTTTTCAAAATGCCTTTGCTGTGTTTCCGTTAAGGTAAAATACCTTAGCAAAACAGATACATCATCATTCATTTCCATTCGCAAATGTTTTTACCCGGCAAATGTACCCAATCATTGAAACAAAAAGCCCCGGATTGCTTTCGGGGACTTTCAAAAAGATAATACTTCTAGTGGAACATCTTAAGCAGGGCTGCAACACCAACCAATTGGCTTATCCACAATACCACCATCCACTTCAAAAGGTCATTTATTTTTATATCCATGTCCTGCTTGGTGGCAAGTAAACGGGCATTTTGTTCTTCCTGCTCTTTTAATTTTGAATCTATAAACTCCACCAAAGCTTCGGCTTCTTTATCGCCCAACTTTTGTTTTAATATTTCATAGAGTTTTATATCAGATACCATCATAAATGATTGATTTTATACAAAGGTAGAATTGTTTTACAAATATTTCTCTTAATAGTCTATTGGTTCTTGGGAGGTATGTCTTACCATTACAATATAGATTCTCCTTGGTGTAATTTGATATGAAATTCTGATTCTGTCTTGAACAAATACCCGAAAACTCCCATCGTTCTTTGTTTTCAAATCATCCTGTTTATACATTTCAGGGAACTCCGGGATAGTATGTATCACACTGGATATACGATTACTCACCTTGATTGGGGAAATTGTACATTCTTGCCGGAACGGTATCACATTTTGCAAGGCCTATCCAAGTTGTATAAAAATTTTAGATTGAAAGAAATTTTTTCTATTATTTTGAGCGGTGACACCTACAAAATGTAAGAACTTAAAATAGCAATCCTGGTCACTGGATAATAAATGTGCAAAAGCTTTTGATAAAGCATTCTCATCTTTTCCAAGTAAATCAAGCAAGGAAAGTGTTGTTTTATTATTATTTAGTTCTTTCAGTATCATCTTAGAATTTAAAGATATATAGAATAATAAGACAAATAAAAAGATAGTGATATAAATAAAAAAACCCCGGTATTTCTACCGGGGTTCTAAAAGTGGGCAACAACATACTCTACCGCTTTTTGGGCAGTACCATCTGCGAAGGCGGTCTTAACTTCTCTGTTCGAAATGGGAAGAGGTGAACCCCGCTTCTATAGTCACCCTAAGACTATAAGATGATTTGATAATATGGTGATTTGATAATGCGAATTACCAAATTATCAAATCACCATATTACCAAATCGGTCTAATAAGTTCGACATAATTATAGAAAATACAACAAGATCTCAGAGGGCAATATAAAACAAAATCTGCAAAAAGTCTACGGGTTATTAGTACTACTCGGCTTTGCCATTACTGACTTTACACCTGTAGCCTATCAACGTCATCATCTATAACGACCCTTAAAAGAAATCTTATCTTGAGGTGGGCTTCGCGCTTAGATGCTTTCAGCGCTTATCCCTTCCAGACATAG
>Ga0206994_1166_pt1 | contig 12115 bp, 8 predicted proteins | sample Alteio_BWMinCont_4_FD_153485 | JGI IMG/M metagenome (GOLD analysis project Ga0206994, IMG submission 153485) | Enriched cells from forest soil in Barre Woods Harvard Forest LTER site, Petersham, Massachusetts, United States -... | ecosystem: Environmental > Terrestrial > Soil > Temperate forest >...
AGTTTTGACCTTGTTTTCAACTAAATCAGAAGGTGCAATAGCCTTAACCTGATCCTCATGCAACTCCTCTATTTTTATGATTTCCTTTTTCACTTTTAGTTAGGATCAAAACCTGAAATACAAGAAAGGGTTATAGCTTTTGCCAACCAAAAGCGCTGTTGAAACAAAAAGGAGTCCAATATTTAAAGCTATATGGGCATAATTCATAGCAGTAATCTGGGGAGGATTTAAGATTTTGTGAATCTTAGGCTTAAAGTATCGGGCAACAGGTAAACAGCAGATAATGGCTGCCACAATCCAGAAGATATGGCTTTGCATTACGAGGCCTACTTCAAAATCCCAAAGCTTATGCCCTGAAAATCCAAATATGATATTAAAAAATGATTTTAACCTGGTTGCATCTGTAAAATAGAATATGCCCCAACTTACAATTACAGCAAACAAAGCGTAGGTATGAGAAAAGATGCGAGGGATAAAAGAAAAGAATTTTGCCAGGAACATTCGCTCAAACCAAATTAATAAACCAAAATATAATCCCCAGAAAATATAATTCCAACTGGCACCATGCCAGAAACCGGTAAGGAACCAAACTACAAACAGATTCAAGACTTGTCGTTTTCTATTGCCGCCCATAGGGATATATACATAGTCTCTAAAGAATGTGCTTAATGAAATATGCCACTTTCGCCAAAAATCAGTTGTAGAAGTTGCTGTATACGGATAATTAAAATTTTCATGATAATGAAAGCCAAACATCCTTCCAAGGCCGATTGCCATATCTGAGTATCCTGAAAAATCAAAATAAATCTGGATCGTAAACATGAGCAAACCAAACCATCCGGCAGATACTGAAAGGGTTGATAAGTCAGAATCGAGGTATTGTTTTACCAATTGTCCTGCGACATTTGCAAAAAAATACTTTTTTAAATAAGCCAATACAAAACCGGTTGATACCTTCGCTTATATCATTGATATCTACTTTACGGTTATCTATTTCATGTGCAATATGTACGTATCGCACAATTGGCCCTGCAACCAATTGATGATATAGGGACACAAAAAGCATAAATTTCATATACGATTTTTGTGCTTTCACTTCTCCACGGTACACATCTAATACATAAGATATCGTTTGAAAGGTATAAAATGAGATGCCAATTGGTAAGCCAAATGAGGGGAGTTTAAGATGAAGTCCAAATAGTGCATTGATATTCTCATAAAAGAATCCGCTATACTTAAATATCATTAGCAGGCCAAGGTTCCAATATTTACATGGGATAATTTATTTCATGGTAAGTACACACAAAAACTTGAGAACTACTATGCGGATAATTTCCCTTATCGGGAATCTTTTGTATCAGCTACAGGAATGCTGAAAGATGGTTTTGGGTACAGGATAAATGGTATGATGGTTTATAACTTGAATACAGGACATGCAGATGAAAAACCAATACTACAAGCTGCGGAGGACACAAGCGACTATGACGACAAAGACACTTTGGCTGCCAATGTCGTAACAGATACCATGAAAAACGATGCCGAAATCGTAAAATCAGTGATGATATATAAAGGAATGGGTATACAGATATTTGGAGGGACCAAATATTCTGCCGGCGCTTATGCAAGTTTGATCAATAAATATCATAAAGTTCTCGGTAGTGATGTTAAAATGTATTGCCTCGTAATACCTACCCCATATGACTTCTATCTACCTGATAAATACAAACATACCACACAAGCAGAAAAGAAAAATATAGCCATGATCCATTCGAAACTTGATACAGGGATCACTGCAGTTGATGCATATTCTGAAGTTGAATCTCATAAAAACGAATACTTATTTTTTAATACTGATCATCATTGGACAGGCCGGGGCGCCTATTATGCCTATCGCGCATTTTGTAAATCGGCAGGATTAAATTCGTATGATTTATCATTATTTCAAAGAAAGGTGATTCATCATTTTTTGGGCTCTATGTATGATCTGACATTGGACTCAAGACTAAAATCAAATATTGATAGTGTGGAGTATTTTAAGCTTCCAATAGCCACAAAGACTACTATATATAATAGTAAAGACCTTACATCCTCTTACAAATCAACAATAATGGCAGAATCTGCAAGGGGAGGCAATAGTTATTCCGTATTCTTAGGTGGAGATTTCCCACTTGTCAAAATTGAGTCGGGGGTTAAAAATGGGCGCAAACTTCTGGTTATCAAAGATTCTTATGGCAATGCCCTCGCTCCTTATTTTGCCTTGCATTATGAAAACGTATACGTAGTTGACTATAGATATTTTGATGTGAACCTTATAAATTTTATCAAGGATAAAAAGATAACTGATATGATCTTTATGCACAATACTTTTGTTGCTAACTCTAAATATACTGCTCAGCACGAAAATTACCTGATGCGGAAAAGGAGTACGCCTCTGGTATCAGTAACAAAAAAGGATTCTGTGAGCCTCAAAAAATCAACGTCCACATTAAAAGACTCTCTAAAAAGCAAATAGCTACACCAAGAATAGTGAAATTCTCATCTGTTTTAAAATACTTCCTTCTTTTCATTGTACTATTATATAACCCTGCCAATTCAAGCGCTCAAACCATACTGCCAGATTCGACAATGTGCTATCCATGGCTTTGCCCTGAGTATAATTACATTCAATACTATGACAGAAAAGCATTAGAACCATTTCTAAAAAAATGGACCGATAAAAGCGCACCACTCATTACGATAGCCCATTTTGGTGATTCTCATGTGCAACCAGATGTATATCCGGGTGAAATAAGAAAAAGACTACAGCAGGTAAAAGGCGCTGCCGGTTTTGGAATGATCTTTCCTTTTTCTACCGCAAAGACTTATTCGATGGTTGATTATAAATCAATACATACCGGTATTTGGTCAAACTCAAAAAGCATAGAACATCATCCTTCCCTGCCTCTTGGTATTTCCGGTGCAACCTCCCAAACTACGGATAGCAACGCCAGTTTTACCATTATTTTTCATGACCATGTTCCAAAAGATTACCGGAAACTAAAAATATTCTACAAACAATATCGAAATAGCTATGCGATGAAGATCAGTTCAGGGGGAAGAGATACCTTGATTCAACCGGATAGTTCCGGTATTAACCGCTTACCTTATATTGAAATTGCCCTTAAGAATATTGGAAACACAATTAAGGTTCAATTGTTGAAAACAAAAAATGACCAGAAAGAATTTGAATTTTATGGCATGAGCCTGGAAAGCGTTGTACCAAAAGGGGTTCTGCTTCATTGTATGGGGATTGGAGGAGCAGAATATGGATCAATCCTTTGGGAATCACTATTTGATGAGCAATTACCGGGCATAGCGCCTGACCTTGCTATTCTCGATTTTGGCACCAATGATTTTCTATACAATAATAAGATACCCGATGATCTGGAAGGAAAGATCATTCAGATCATTAAAAAAGTAAGGACAGATGCACCCCACTGTACGGTTCTTCTCACTTCAACGATGGACATGAACCATAGAGGACAGAATATTTCAGCAGGATTGAAGTTCTCAAAATTGATCCGCAAAATTTCTAAAGAACAAAACTGTCCATTTTATGACTGGTATTGGGTCTCCGGCGGCCCAAAGAAAATGGAAGTATGGCATGACAATGGCCTGGCACAAAATGACAACATCCACCTCAAAAGCAAAGGATCTATTTTAAAGGGGCAATTGCTTGCGGATGCAATTATCAATACGATGGCCATGATGGATACCCCTGAAAAACCAGATTCCCTTATTGTTACAGTGCCTGAAATTAATGATACAATTTCGGATAATACAAAGATTCTGGGTCATTCTGAGATATCAGAAAGATTAAGCAAATCAGGTTATATCATTTACAAAGTAAAATCCGGAGAAAACCTGGGCGCCATAGCATCAGCGCATCATGTAACTGCGGCAAGTATTAAAAAACTTAACGGAATGAAATCTTCAAAGATCATTGCCGGGAAGATGCTAAAAATCCCTTCAAAGGCTAGGACATCTAACGGAAAGCCCAAAGCCAAACACAAGCATCGCAGAAGAAAATAAATCTTCAAAGCATTCAAATTGAACCAGTGGGGCAGAGTGCTACAATTAGTTTTCTTAAATTAACGTCAGTTCGGAGGTTAGCAAATTAATTTTCAGTTAATTATAGGATAATTGTTGGAAATAAAAAAGTTCAGAGCTAATATTGTATAAACCAAAACACAATATAAATGCTCTGAACTCATGAAATTGGAGGACAAGTTAGTGGAAATTTTCGTAAAGTGCGATGATTTCTACAAGGAATTTGAAAAATTCCTATCGGCCAAAGGGTTAGGTGAGGTTGACCCTTTAAAAAAAAACTCGCCCTTGAAAATTGCGGTATGTCTGCAAGTGAGGTTATGTCCATCGTGATTTTTTACCACCTTTCAGGTTCAAAATGTTTCAAATATTTTTACCTCAACGGTATTTTAAATCAGTGGAAAAGCTATTTCCCCAAAGCTGTTTCATATAGCCGGTTCATTGAACTCAAAAAGGAGGTCAACATGGCATTGTTCTTTTTTATTCATTATCAAGGCCTTGGCAAACAGACAGGAACCTATTATGTAGATTCTACAAAAATGGCTGTCTGTGACAACCATCGCATCCATAGCCATAAAGTATTTAAAAATGTTGCCGCACGGGGCAAGACTTCGACAGGATGGTTTTATGGGTTAAAACTCCATTTGGTCATAAATGAGCAGGGAGAATTAATGGGCATCTGTTTTAGCTCTGGCGGTGTCACAGACAACAATTTATCAGTAATGGAACATTTATGCGCTCTTTTAGAACCTAAAGGGACAATTTATGGTGATGCGGGATATGTATCTCAAAATCTCTTTGAGATGCTTTGGGAGCAGGGGTTGCAGCTAATCACAAAAATACGTAAGAACATGAAAAATAAAGTATTGAAAATGAAAGACAAGTTACTACTCAAAAAAAGATCCCTCATAGAAACTGTTATTGACCTCCTGAAGAACATTTTGGACCTATGGCATACAAGACATAGAAGTATTGCCAATGGCGCTAATAATGCACTTGCTTGTTTGGCTGCCTACAACTTTCTCGACCAAAAGCCAACCATTAAATTCTATAAAAGAGACTTTTTTCTCAATTTTGCAATGACCAAGTCATCGAACTGACGTTAAATTATTAATCTCAACCAATTAACATTAATATTCCGTATATTTGGTAAGGCAAATCTTTGAAAATGAACCTCCAAAAATCCAAATATTCGCTTCTGATCCTATTGTTGCTCTTTTGTATCCAAGCCAATTCCCAAAAATTGGCATTCCAAACCACGATACAAAAAAGCAAACCTTTTCTGTTCATGGAAAACAAGGGCCAATTTTCTAGTCTCCTTCAGGGGGTTGGGGGCGACGTTAAATTTTATGGCCAACAAAATGGAGTCAATATCTACTGCAAACCCGGCACTATTAGTTTCGTTTTTACAAAAGTAGAAACCACAAATGATCCAAATACCTCTGAAGCAACTGAGAAGCTGTCCCCCGCTGGCGGGGGTAGGGGGTGGAAAGACTCCAAATCATTACCCAAATCTTCCTTCGCCCGCCGAAGCCAAAGCGAAGGAGGGAAAATCTCCACCGCCCGCATGGACCTCGTCCTCATAAACTCCAACCCCAAAGTCCAAATCACACCCTCTGACCAACAAGAATATTATGAAAACTTTTATACGACCCCCGATTCATCGGGGCAAGCGGCCATTGCCAACAACGGAATCACCAATGTCCATTCCTATAAAACCATAACCTACAAAAATATATATCCAAAAATTGACCTGGTTTTAAAAGCTAACCAAAGCCATAGTATTGAATATTCTTTCATCGTTTATCCGGGTGGAAATGTAAAGGACATCCAAATGCAATGGAACGGAACGGATTCGATAAAGATGCTTGAAAATAATGGTGGAATAAAATATGTAAATAGTCTTGGTTACCTAAAAGAAAGTGGGTTGAAAACCTATTTAGATAATTCTAAAGCAGAAATTAATAGCAGTTATGCCATTGGAGAAGATCACGGAATAGGATTTGAAGTCGGAGATTATGACAATGCACAGACATTGGTAATAGACCCTACTTTAATCTGGGCAACTTACTTTGGCGGAACAAATGATGATGATGCTACTGGGGTTATTTCTGACGCTTCAGGCAATGTATATATTGCCGGTAGTACATTAAGCAATAATAGGGTTGCCACTTCGGGTGCATACCAGACATCTTATTCTGGTGGTAGTCTTTTGTATAGTATTTATGGTGGAGATGCATTTCTGGCCAAATTCAGTAATTCAGGCTCATTATTGTGGGCTACGTATTACGGAGGCAGCGGATCAGATAGAGCTAACGGGTTGAATGCAGATGCTGCTGGAAATGTGTATATTGTTGGTACTACAACAAGTAAAAGTGGGATAGCTACTTCAAGTGCTAATCAGACTTCTTTAACAGGCGACCAAGGTGCTTTTCTAGCAAAATTCAGCAAAACTGGCACCCTTATATGGGCTACATATTATGCCGGGAATTATGCCGGGGGTTACAGTGATAAAGGAAATAGTGTAAAAGTTGATGGTTCAGGCAATGTTTATATTACAGGTTATACAAGGAGCGATAAAGGAGTTGCTACTACCGGCGCATTTCAGACTGCATTGAATGGCTATTTTGATGCTTTCCTGGCAAAATTCAACAGTGCGGGTAGCCTTGTTTGGGCGACATATTATGGCGGAAATGGGGATGATTTTGGGTATTGTGTAAGTACGGATCTTTCTGATAATATTTATATAACTGGAGCCACGACCACCAGATATGGCATGGCAACTTCAGGAGCTTATCAAACATCTCTTGCAGGAGATACAGATGCTTTCATTGCTAAATTTAGTGGTTCGGGTAGCTTATTATGGGCTACTTATTTTGGTGGGAAAAATGGCGATTTTAGTAATGCCATAACTATTGATCTTTCGAATAACGTATATATAGCGGGTCAAACGAATAGTGATAAGGACATTTCGACTTCGAATGCTTACCAGACATCATTTGGTGGTGACACTGATGTTTTCCTGGCGAAATTTAATAGTTCCGGCGCAATATTATGGGCAACTTATTACGGAGGCAACCAAAACGAGAAAGCAGATGGATTAGCAACGGATGCTTTAGGAAATGTTTATATTACAGGTCAAACAAGGAGCTTTGGCATAGCTACACCTGATGGTTATCAAACATATAAGGGGTCTGACGATTTTGATGCATTTCTTGCAAAATTCAGTTCTTCAGGGAACCTTACTTGGGCAACATATTATGGTAGTGGTGGTTACGACATTGGAAATAGTGTATGTGTAGATGCCTTTAATGATATTTTTATAGCTGGAGCCACAACAAGCGCAAGTAGCATTGCCACTTCCGGAGCTTACCAGACTTCACTATCGGGAGCTTCTGATGCCTTTTTAGCTAAATTTCAACTATATATAACCGACGTAGGGGTGTTATCTGTTCAAAACCCAAAAAATAATTCTTGTTCTGGCTTGCAACCTATTGAATTGAAAATAAAGAACTTTGGAACTGGTGAGCTTGATTCTGTAACAATTAATTGGGCAATAAACGGTATTGGGCAAAAGCAGTATCATTGGAAAGGAAAATTAGAGCCTGACAGTACCATTAATGTAAATATCTCAAACTATTTTTTTAATCCAGGCATAGATACTTTAAAATTTTGGACATCTCAGCCAAATGGAGTAGAAGATCTTTATCCTAAAAATGATAGCTCAAAAGTTATAGATACTGTTTATGCAATTCCAACATCACATGGCTTTAGTAAACATATAATATGTAGCGGCGATACAATTCATTTAGGAAAAGTCCCCGAATCCAGTTATTCATATCTTTGGGCTTCTGTTCCTTCCGGTTTCTCTTCGGTAAAAAGCAACCCTAATGTTGTACCAATTGTATCTACATCTTATTATTTGACAGAAACAATTATTGCCACAGGTTGTAGTAGTATTACGGATACTGAGATAGTTGTAGTAAATCCTTTACCTGCATCCGGAATAGGGACTCCAAAAACCATATGCAATGGCACTTCAACAAATATTGGATTAACTGCAAATAACCATTATGAATATAAATGGACAAGCAATCCCCCTGGATTTACTTCTACCAATGCAAATGCTACGGTGTCACCTACAGTTTCCACAACTTATAAATTAATCGAAAAAATTGATTCGACTGGCTGCTCAAGAACAGACTCAGTTACGATAACAGTTAATCCTCTGCCTCTTGCCATTGCAGGCAATCCTCAAACAATTTGTGTGGGGAGAATTTTGTCAATTGGTTCGTCTCCCATTCAAGGACATACATATTCCTGGAGTACTAAGGCCCCTAATACTGGGTTTTCGTCAAATCTATCTGGGCCCTTTGTTAATCCAACTAAAACCACTACTTATACCCTTACTGAATATATTAATGCAACAGGATGCAGAAATAGCAATTCTGTGGTAATTACCGTTAATCCACTACCTAAACCAAATGCAGGCAATAATTATTTCCTATGCCTCGGGGACAAAATATCACTGGGATATCCGGGTTCTGGCAGCGATACTTACCAATGGAGCCGAAATCCTTCAGGGTTTAGTTCTAACTTATCGAAGATTATTGACAGCCCGAATGTTACTTCAACATACATTTTAAAAGAGACTAATCCTGTCACAGGTTGTACCAATCAGGATACTGCCGTCATCACTGTTGTACCTCCCTCAAAACCAGTAATTATTGGCCCGGATGCCGTTTGTGGTTTTGATTCTTTAGTTACATACTCTGTTGATTCAATAGTTCATTCAACCTGGACATGGACCGTAAAAGAAGGGGCAATCGTTTCCGGGCAAGGCACTAATAGCATTAAAGTTAAGTTTGATTTTGGTTTTGATACGGTTTCAGTCACGGAAGTAAATAAATATGGATGCGCAGGTACCATTTCTAAAAACATAAGAATAAGACAAAACCCTGATGCACATTTTAAGGTTTTGGATCATGATCCTGAATATACTTTTAATGCACTTGATTCTACTGCACAGTCCTATACTTGGAATCTTGGAGACAGTACCACAAGCAACCTTTATAAAATTACCCATCAATATAATTTTACGAAAGATACTTTAATCAAAGTTTCTTTAATGGTTATGGATCAATATGGCTGTTCATCAATATTCGACACACTTATTGATGTTAAACCCCCAGTATTCAATATCAAAGTATTTCCGAACCCTTTTGAAAATGCTACCCATATTCAAATTGAGCTTGACAAGTCTGCTCATATTTATATCATTGTATATGATGCTATTGGGAGACTTATTACAACTCTTGCAAACGCTGCACAATCACCAGGCGCACAGATCTATACCCTGGATGGCGACAAATACAATTTGAGCGACGGGGTTTATTTTTTGAAGATATTAGTGGATGATAAAGTGTATGTGAGAGCGGTGGTGAGGGAGTGAAACTATTTGGCAATTAGACAATGAGAAAATGAGATAATTCCCGCCCGTACCAAATGGGTACATTCGGGCGGGGGCTGGCACGAGAATTAACCCTGAAAGCCCGCCCGGATGAATCCAGTTCGGACGGGGGTAACATAATTATAGGGTGACATAATTTTGGGATAGCTATTTTAGTATTAAATGAGCAGAAAACTCGTCCAAAAACGATTGACATAATCATAAATGAACCATTCCGATTCCACTTTAGGGGTCAGGGGCTGCGAAGGCGACATAATGTTAGAGCCAAATTTGCCAACTTTTGAAAAGTTGACAACTTCACGCCATCCTATAAACATTACCAAATTATTATTCCTTATTATTTTTTATCAAATAGCAGAACCAACCGCTGTTTTTTGTCGTATATTCGCAAATGAGGTTTTATAGGTATAGAAAAATGTTATTAATAACAGTTTTTCTTTCTCCTTTAAGAAACTGCGAGAATAAGGTTTTATGTATTTGCTGACTAATCGCTATTGACAGAAAAACATTTGTTTTTTCATATCAATTTTTGTCTCTAATACTTTAATAATCTTAAACTATATTAGCAGCTTAAGTGTTTTTAAGAAAGAAGTGAAGGCTGCAAACTAATTTTTAAACTATTTTTTTTTCGATACTGAGGGGGCATGTTACTTGCTCCCTTCTTTTTTTGTTTACAACCTCACCACTTTCAGCCACAAGATGGCGTTTGTGGCAATTATCTCTTAGACGACGGAAGTGAGGCAAACGTTAGGTGAAAAATAAAAAAAACTTAATTATTTTTTAAATAAAATTTTAATTAATTGAATTTAAGATATTTAATCATTAAAAATATTTTTGAAATCTTAGACATTTTCAATTATGCATCAATAAAGATGAAAAATATAATTTTCGTTTGATTTAGGGATGTCATAATTCTATTAGAGCACTGCCATAAGAAGAAACATGTCGCACCGACGGCATTATAATAAAAGATATTCCATGATTATCTACCCCGTCCGAACGGCACGGGCGGGCAATATATACCGTACCTAATGGCACTAAATTTCAAATTATTGAATTGGTCAAATCCTAAATTCCTAAATTTAATAATATTGCCCCAGAGGGGCCAAATGTTTGTAGAAAGTTGAGACAACCCAAGCTAAATCCCTCCTGGAGTGCGCCTATGGCGCACTCCAGGAGGGATTGCATTTTTATTTATTTGTTTTCTACATACATTAAGCCCCTCTGGGGCAGAGCATTACAAACTGTCTTGAAAACATGGGTTTTAATTTATGATCCATAAAAAAGGCCTGATCGTTTGACCAGGCCCTCCCTCAAATTATCCAGCTATATGAGTTTACAACAATGGTTTCCCATCATAAGTAATTGATTTCAAATTTGCTTCTGCGGCTTTAACTGCCTTTGCCGGGAGTTTGCCATAAAATAATGGCTCATTAAAATTTTGACCTTCGTGTATCATCCACCACATAAGGTCAACCACAGCTTTTGCTTTTTCACGGCTCCTGCCTCCATAGTTTTGCTCTTTATAAAGAAGCAGCCATGTAAAGCTTGTAATAGGATATGCCTTTGGGCTCAAGGAATTAACAAGGTCAATCCTTGTATCACCAGGTATTTTTTCTGATGCAGAAGCTGCTGTTGTTTGCAGGTTTGCATCTATGTATTTTCCTGAGGCATTGCACATAGTAGCTGCTGAAATATTGTTGTTTTGTGCATATACAAGTTCTATATAGCCTATTGCACCAGGAGTACCTTTTACTTGTCCTGCAACGCCTTCATTACCTTTAGCTCCAACACCTACCGGCCAATTCACTGTTTTGCCGGGGCCACCTACTTTTCCCTTGAATTCAGAAGAAACCTGGCACAAATAATTTGTAAATATATATGTGGTACCGCTTCCATCGGATCTGTGAGCAACCATCACATCAATGTTTGGCAATTTTACACCTTTATTGATACCCTGGATTATAGGGTCATTCCATTTTGTAATTCTACCGGAAAAAATAGCTCCAAGGCACTCGGGGTTTAAGCCATACTAACCGCACCAAGACAAGTCGGGATATGGATTACAGCTCCACCCGCATCGCTCATTTCTTTATCAGAAAGGAAGGCATCGCTTGCGCCGAAATCAACGGTTTTTGAAAATAGTTGCTTAATGCCGCCACCCGAACCGATAGACTGGTAATTAACTTTTACATTGGTTTTACCATTATATTCTGTAAACATTTTAGAATATAAAGGATACGGAAAAGTAGCGCCTGCCCCTGTAAGTTCTTCAGGATTTGGAGCCTTATTAAAAGCGGATGCTAAGAAAAAGAACCCCAGCATAGCTACAGAGAAAAAATTGAACCTTGTTTTCATATTTTATTTTGCGTTTAAGTTAAGCGACAAATTTATAAAGTGTTTTGAGCAACGTACTGATAGTAACAAACTCTAAATGTTAAGATTGTGTATCCAAATTGTTAAGGACTTTGTTACTGAGTGCTTAAATCTTTTTTGGTTATTAATCAAATACCATTTTGAAATGCGATTTGTAGTATTCTGCCTCAGAGAGGCTTACTG
>Ga0206994_1168_pt1 | contig 12052 bp, 10 predicted proteins | sample Alteio_BWMinCont_4_FD_153485 | JGI IMG/M metagenome (GOLD analysis project Ga0206994, IMG submission 153485) | Enriched cells from forest soil in Barre Woods Harvard Forest LTER site, Petersham, Massachusetts, United States -... | ecosystem: Environmental > Terrestrial > Soil > Temperate forest >...
TGTATTTGTCAAATAAGCCTCCGCTATGTGGAAGATTGGGGGAAAGGTTCCACCACCTGCCACCTGCGCTGTCACCATCACCCGATACATATCTGTATTTCCATAAGCTGTTCCATTCTACTTGTTTCTCGAAATTCGTGTCCGGTGTTCCATACCCGGGTGAATTGGCAAGAAAATAAAGCTGGTTCAGATTAGTGGGGGCGTAGCACATAACAATCCGGTTGTAAGAAGGAGGAAAGTTAGGCGGTGTAATATTGGTGTAGTGCAATCCATCCGGTGACCTCCAAATACCTCTTTGTGCCCCGTCGCTGCTGATAGTAACATACACCACCCCGGCAGAAGTAACAATTACATTCGTATAGTATCCGCTGGCAGACGTGGCGCTGCCAAAAACAGGGCTCCACAACCTTCCGCTATCATTCGAACGGAAAACTGCCCCATTAAGCAGGGAGGCATAAACAATACTGGAATCTGTTCTCGATGGGTCTGTAGCAATGCTCCATATTCCCTCCCAGTTGCTGGCGAAATTCACATCATTATTTGCTGTGCTTGCCATAGATGTCCATGTAACTCCGTCATCTAACGAACGGTAAACTCCATTGCCCAGGTAGTAAGCACCTGTAGCACCGGCAGATGCACCGTAGCATTCTCCCGAGCCATAGTACCACACATTCGTATGATTAGCACGTACATCTTGCGCAAGGCATGATACACTTTGTTGTATGCTAAGTTGGGTGGTAAGTGTCCATGATTTACCACTATCCGTACTTCTCCACATCCCGCCGGCGGCAGTACCTGCAAGCAATGTGGCTTCAGTCTTTACATCAGCAGCGAATGCCCTTGTCCTGCCCCCCACATTCCAGGGGCCGCGCATTTGCCACACCACCGGAACTGGGCCATGTGTATATCTTGTATCATGCAAATCTGTTGGAAGCCCCGCAGCAAAATTCAATTCCAGGCTGCGTATGTTATCAGGTATCCTGCCGGTGGCAGGGTCTGCCAGGCGTTGTTGTTCCCATTTGAGATATCCCTCTATGTCTTCACCTTCCTGCTTAGCAACGGATGTTTTTAAAGAGTTGCGATTTGTTATGTGATGATATGCAAAAGCAAGTGCAACAACTGCAAAGAAAAGGCAAAAGTTCAGTACTATTTTTTTCATGGTAATGGTATGCTATTGGTAATAGAAAGCAAATGTATTATTAAATGATGAAAAATAAAAGGTTAGCTTCAATATTAGGAAAGATGCTCAAGCGGACGAAAGAGTTGCCTTCTTCTTTATTGAATGCGGAAATCCCTATATTTGTGAAAAGTAGTTTGCATGGTATCCTGGCAGTTATTTCGTGAAACTTTTTCGTTTGCTTTCCGGGCGCTGGCTCAAAATAAATTGAGAAGCACCCTCTCTCTGCTGGGGATTACGATTGGTATTTTTTCCATCATAACGGTTTTCACTTTTATTGATTCGTTGCAAATAAGCCTTCAAAAGGATGTGAATAACCTGGGTAGCAATGTAGTTTATGTTGAGAAGTGGCCCTGGACATTCACCAAAGATTACCCTTGGTGGAAATATTGGATTCGTCCCCAGCCTACTGTAAACGAGATGAACGAAATTCAGAGGAAATGCAAAGATGCCGATGCAGTTGCCTATACTTTTGGAAAAAATGCCACGGTTGAATACCAGAATAGTTCGGTTGACATGGTTAGTGTGAATGGTATTACTGACGATTATAACCAGGTAGTCAATTGGGTAAAAATAGGTGAAGGACGATACTTTTCACCGGGAGAATTTGCCGGTGGAAGTAATGACGCTATTATAGGTGCCGATGTGGCAACCGGTTTATTTGGCAGCAATGAAGCCCTAGGAAAATATATTAAGATAAAGGGCAGAAAGGCGCTGGTAGTAGCGGTGATGAAGAAGCAGGGGGAAAGCAAGATTTCCAATATTAACATGGATGTATCAGTATTGGTGCCGTATAATTATATGAAAACTATTTTCGATATGCACAATATGTGGATACCGCGGGTTATACTGGTGAAAGCAAAAGATGGTATAAGCAATGCCCAGCTTATGAGTGAAATTGAAGGGGTATTACGCCCTATCCGGCAACTCAAACCTTCCGAAGAAGATAATTTTGCCCTTAATGAATCGAGTATGGTTAGCCAAAACTTTACTTCCCTGTTTGATATAATTGCTGTTATCGGGTGGGTGGTAGGAGGGTTTTCTATATTGGTGGGTGGTATTGGTATAGCCAATATTATGTTTGTATCTGTAAAAGAAAGAACATCGCTTATAGGCATCCAGAAGTCTTTGGGTGCAAAAAATTATTTCATCCTTACCCAATTTATTGTAGAAGCCATTGTTTTGTGCCTGATTGGTGGAATGATAGGATTATTATTGATTTATATCCTCACTCTTCTGGTAGGGAATTCTTTCGGCATGGAATTTATACTCACTTTTTCAAATGTATTATTAGGGCTTTCATTGTCTGCTTTTATTGGATTACTTTCCGGTTTCATTCCTGCGTATACCGCCTCCCAGCTCGATCCGGTAGAGGCTATCCGCTCCACTTATTAATTTGATGATTTGATAATGAAGCTATGACCTTTTGAACAAATAAATTCTAAATAGAAATATCAATATAAATTAACGTCATTTGCAGACAAATAAAGAGAATCTAATTGTAAAAAAGACCTTTGAATTTTCAACTCAAATAATGATATATGTTGATTTATTGATGGAGAAAAGGAAATTTCCGTTAGCCAATCAATTATTTAGAAGCGGAACATCAATCGGAGCGAATGTAAGGGAAGCTCAAAATGCCGAAAGCAAAGATGATTTTATTCATAAAATGAAAATAGCTGCAAAAGAAGCAGACGAAACAGAATATTGGTTAATGTTATGCAAAATCAACTCTAGTTACCCGAGCCCCGATGATCTTTTAAAACAAATAGACTCTATTCATAAAATCCTATCAAAAATAATTTCATCCAGCAAGTCTAAAATTCCATCATCAAATTATCAAATCACCAAATTATCAAATCAATAAAATGGTTGGCATTAAAACAAAACGTCCCCGCATTGTAAGTATCATAAGTGTTATAGGCTGGATAATGGTAGTGCTTAGTTTTGTCTATGCTTTTTCACCTGCGGTAAAGAAAATAGGCGAGTTTTATCCTGCCCTTTATAGTTTTGTAGTTTGCTTGCAATTTATTTCTTTTGTCGGAATATGGTATATGAAGAAGTGGGGCGTTCACCTGTTAGTAGTATCCTTTTTCTGTAAAAATATTTTATTGGTTTTTATGAATAGTTTTTCCTATGGTGATTTCACATTTCTCGTTTCTGCCATATTTATAATTACTCTTCTTTTTTTCTATCGCCGGATGGACGTAAACCTTTAAGCCTTGAATAACCCGACAGAAAGTCACTTTAAGCAATCCCTCTCCCTCTTCGATGCGACCATGATTGTGGCAGGGTCTATGATTGGTTCGGGCATATTTATCGTTACGGCCAATATGTCGAGGCAGATTGGAGCGCCCGGGTATATTTTGCTCGAGTGGATAGCAAGCGCCATTATTACTGTAATAGCTGCCCTTAGCTATGGAGAGCTTGCAGGGATGATGCCTAAAGCGGGAGGGCAATATGTATATTTAAAGGAAGCCTATAGCCCTATGATGGGTTTTCTTTTCGGGTGGACAGGATTTACAGTTATTCAGACAGGTTTTATAGCCGCTGTAGGAGTGGCTTTTGCAAAGTTTACGGCTGTATTTTTCCCTGTGCTGGGAACCGATCACATTATTGCTGATTTAGGGTTTTTAAAAATATCGGCAGCACAGGTATTCGCTATTGCTATTATTATACTCATTACATTTATTAATACCCGTGGAATTAATTATGGTAAAATAGTGCAGGGTGTTTTTACTTCCACAAAACTGCTCGCACTTGCGCTGTTAGTTCTGGTAGGATTGTATGTTGCTTTCAACGGGCATTTTATATCCGGTAATTTTCACAATTTGTGGAGCGCTTTTTCTGTTAACGACAAAGGGACAACTACTCAAAATCCATTAACAGGCTTTCCATTGTTGGCAGCCTTAGGTGTTGCAATGGTGGGTCCTCTCTTTTCAAGCGATGCATGGAACAACGTTACATTTATTTCTGCTGAAATAAAACAACCAAGCCGTAATATTCCATTGGCTTTGTTGATAGGAACTTTAATAGTCGGAGTACTTTATATTTTTTCGAACATTACTTACCTTGCTATATTGCCGCTTCACGGTACCCCGCAGGGAACTGATGTTATGACAAGGGGTATTGCCTTTGCAAAAGACGACAGGGTGGCAACAGCCGCCGTCTCCATTATGCTTGGCAACGGAGCGGCTTATATTATGGCAGCCCTCATTATGGTCTCTACATTTGGGTGCAATAATGGTATTGTCCTGTCCGGTGCGCGCTTATATTATGCTATGGCAAAAGACAACCTGTTTTTTAAACAGGCAATGAAACTCAATAGCAAGGGAGTGCCGGCTATATCTCTTACTTTTCAATGTATATGGGCAAGTGTTCTGTGTCTTTCCGGCACCTATGGCGATTTGCTGGATTATATCACCATTGCTTCCTTGCTTTTTTATTCACTTACGATTGCCGGAGTTTTTATTCTCCGCAAAAAAGAACCCCATGCTGAAAGGCCATACAAAGTATTTGCGTATCCTGTTTTACCTGCCATTTATATACTTTGTGCAGTAGCAATTAGTATAGACCTTTTGATTGAGATACCTAAGACAACCTGGCCGGGAATAATTATTGTGCTTATTGGAATTCCCTTTTATTTTCTGATGAAAAGGAGTCAGAAAGCCTGAATATGCAAGCTGTTTCTGCATCTGAATTTCTCTCTCTTTCGCGTAGCTACCCGGTTATTGATGTACGCACCCCTGCTGAATTTCAGCAAGGGCATATTCCGGGATCAATAAATATTCCTTTGTTTACAAATGAAGATAGAGTAATAATAGGCACCTTATATAAGCTACAGGGTAAAGAAGCAGCTATGTTAAAAGGTATGGAACTAGCAGCACCCCGGTTTGTAAAATATATTCGCAAAGCAGGAGAAGTGGCCATTGACGGAACCCTCCTTTTACATTGCTGGCGGGGGGGTATGCGTAGTGCAGGCATGGCATGGCTTTTTGAGTGGTATGGATATAAAGTATATACGCTGCAAAAAGGATATAAAGCCTTTCGTAATATGGTACTGGAAACATTTGAAAGGCAATTCAAGTTAAAAGTACTTGCAGGCAAAACGGGCTCAGGAAAATCACTTGTATTAAAAGAATTGGAAAAAATGGGCGAGCTTGTTTTAGATCTCGAAAAGATAGTGCATCACAAAGGTTCTGCTTTTGGTGTGTTAGGGGAGCAGCCACAGCCTACCCAGGAAATGTTCGAGAATGAATGCGCTGTTTCTTTATTGGGGATGCCTCCAGGCAGGCCTGTTTGGGTAGAGGATGAAAGCCAAAACATTGGTAAAAGAATTATTCCTAATTCATTTTTTGCTCAAATGCGGACAGCCGACGTTTTTTATATAGATGTTCCATTTGAAAACCGGGTAAATTATCTGTGCGGAGAGTATGGAAAATACAGTGAACTTGAATTAATAGAGTGTGTTGAAAAAATAAGAAAAAGATTGGGTAACCAACATGCTAAAGCAGCTATTGAAGCTATACGGGAAGGGGATGTTAAAAAAGCTTGTGAAATAAGCCTTGTTTATTATGACAAAAGCTACAATCATGGAGTAGCTAAGCGAACGCCCTCTTCTATTAGAAAGCTGGAGTTTAATGAAATTGCCCCGGAAAAGATTGCTGACACAATACAAAAGCTTACATAAAAAAAGAGGGCTTTTCGACCCTCTCTTTTTATAGTATTAAAACGATTTTATTACTCTACAACAATTCTTCCGGTGGAAGCAACCTCTCCCTTTTCTGTCAGAAGTTTGTATATATAAACACCCTTAGGCTGGGCACTTAAATTAATGGCATTGTTGGCTGAACTTACAACAGCAGTATTTACTTCTTGTCCAATTACGTTGTACACCTTCACCTGGTAAGTATTATTATCAGGCAATGAGAAATTAAATACGCCATGGCTTGGATTGGGGTATACGGTAATGGTGGTAGCCGTAGAAATTTTCTGTACTCCTAAAGCTTGTGCAGGAGGTTGTATTCCATAAATAACACCGATATATTCAGAGAAGTCAAATCCGTTTGGGTTTAATAAAGTAACAGCATAGTATCCGTCATCTTGTCCGCTCCATCCCCAATTCATGTGCATTTCATTGGTGGCGCTGTATCCATCGCATACCCATGAATGTCCTCCTTGCTTCGGGTCGGTACCTTCAAATTGCATAGGGCGTTTATTGTTCAATTCACTTTCCAACAATGCAATCCAGTTAGCTTGAGAATAATTTTGATAAAAAGCTGAATTAATAAGATTGGCATCATAACCAAAATAAGCAGTATAGGAGTTATATGCAGAAGCCCCGCCACCTATTACTTGTGCTCCGCTTTCGGAAGGAGAATAGTCCATGTCAACACTTACACCGCAATCGTACATCAGTTCAGCAACCTGAGCATTGTTTTTACCAAGTTCTATTGGCATGGCAGCCCAGTCATAGTGCGAAGTATCGTAGCTTGCACATAATTGCCCATAATTTTCGGAATATCCGCGATTGGTTGTTTCATCATAACAACTGGAGCTTATCCCTGTACTTGGGTACGACCAGTATTTCATAATTTGCGCCATGGCTGTTGCCACACAACCGGTAACTGAGCCACCGGGACAAAGTGCGTTATAATAAGGCGCCTGGTCCCAATAGGTTCTACATAATGGTAATACACTGTCTCTACTTACTGCCGCATTATGGGTTAATATATGATTTGCATTTGGAGTAACATAAGTTGCCCAGGCATTAGCTATATCAGCAGTGGCTGCAATATTTTGAGTACGTATGGCAGCTACTTCACTTTTACGCAACTGTAACCAATAATAAACATTGTTATTGGCAACAGGCGCAACAAAAGAGCCTTCATCAGAGTAGCCTATAATTGGATAGGCAGCATCTTCTGCCGATACAATAACAAAGCCTTTATTTGTATTTATATTAAAAGCATAATACACAGGCAGATTGTTGGCATCTGTTTCTGTATAAGCCAATGAGAGAGCAGCAGTGGCTGCAGACTTTTGTGCATAAAAATTCTGTCCCGCTTTTTGCGCAACACTCACCGTTACAGGAGCAGCTTTACTAATACCAGTTCCAAGTAGAACTGCTAATACAAGAACTTTAACATTTTTCATTATCGGGTTTATTATAAGTGTTTGTTCAATATGCAAATATCGTAATTTTTTATCTCAAAAAGAAATTCCTGCCTGGAATGGGTTTTATTGAATAATTATTCTGCCGGTAGAAGTTGGGCTGCCGGTAGTGGTTTCTATCTTATAGATGTACACACCTTTTGGTTGTGAACTCAGGTTGATGTTTGTTTGCAGGGTATTGAGCTTAGAGGAAGACACTTCCTGGCCAAGCACATTATAGATATAAATTTGAGGAGATCCGGACACTGACCCAATCTCAACGTTAAACACCCCATTGCTTGGGTTCGGGTAAACTTTTGTAGAAGTATTGGTAGAAACTTGTGCAACCCCTGCAGCCTGTGATGGAGGTTCAATACCGATGATTGCTCCTAAGTTACTTGTAAAGTCAAACCCGGAGCCTGCCGGGGCTAACTTGGTGGCAGAATAGTACCCGTCGTCCGTGCCACTCCATCCCCAATTCATGTGTAGCTGATTGAGGGCATTGTATCCGTCACATACCCATGAATGTCCCTCTTGTAAAGCACTGTCTGTACCTTGGTATTGAACGGGCCTGTTATGGTTAAATTCATTCTCAATTAAATTAATCCAGTTGGTAGAATTATATTTTGATTCTAAAACACCTTGTAAGGTAAATTGATAATACCCAAAATATTGGGTCCAGGCATTAATGGCAGAAGGAGCCTGGCCTAGTACATAGGCACCACTTGAGGAGGGGCTATAATTCATGTTTACACTCACCCCGCAATCGTACATAAGTTCTGCCACTTGAGGATTAGCCGAAGTTACTTTGCCTATAGGCATAGCGGCCCAGTTATAATGGGAGGTATCAAAATTGGCGCATAGCTGGCCATAGTTTTCAGTAAACCCATAAGATGTTTCATCATAGTAGCAGGTAAAACTATATCCAACAGAAGGATATGACCAGTATTTCATAATCTGGGCCATGGTTGTTGCTACACAACCGGTAACAGAACCATGGGGGCACAAGGCGTTGTAATAAGGTGATTGGTCCCACAGGGTACTGCATAAGGGGCCGACAGCGCCTAAGGCGGCATGTGAATTATTTATGGGAGCATTATTTATATAACTACTCCATTCTGCAGTAACTTCCGCAGTTGCCATCAAATTTGTACTCCGCATGGATACAATTTCATTCTTCCGGTTGTTCATCCAAAAGGCCACATTGCTATTGGCTGTTGGAATAACATAGCCTCCCTCGTTTGAGCTGCCTATAATTGGAAACCCTGCATCTTCGGCCGACACAATAACAAAGCCCTTATCTCCGTTAACATTAAAAACATAAAATATTGGTTGACCGTTAGAATCAAGTTCAGTATAGGCTAAAGTTAAAGTGTTGGCAGTTGTATGATATGCCTGGATAAAGTAATTCCCCGCAACTGTGGCAGCTTTTTGTTGTGGAATGGGAGTAGCATATATGGAAGAAACTCCCAATGACAGGAAAAAAATCAGAAATTTTAATTTTTTCATAGTCCCTTTAGAATTGTTAAAATGGTTTTTTTGTGGGTCGCAAATTTAGAAGATATTTTAGATTAAAAAAATGACAGAAGTCAATTTTTTCTTAACGTTTGTGAAAATGTTGTTTTTCAGGACATTAATTTTGAAATAGAATAAAATAAACGGCTCATTTTGTATCTTGGGTAAATTACCTTTTAACAGGGTATTAATAAGCCATAGGAATTGTTAAAATTGAAGCAAATAAATAGTCATCACGTTAAACTACCCCTAAGATACGCAAAATAGGGGGTAATGGTTGGGTAACCAATAAAAAAAACCTTGCAAGGTTTTTATGTAAATAACCTTTATGCAGGTTTCACCTGCCACTTAAAATCCAGCTTTTTAATTTCTTCAGCCGATTTGTAAACCTTTTCTTTCAGGTTTTCTTTATAAACAATCACCTTATTCATAAGGGTTTCGTCGCCGGTTGCAATAATTTGGACAGCAAGTATTCCGGCATTTTGTGCCCCATCCACCGCAACGGTAGCTACCGGTACACCTGAAGGCATTTGTACGATTGAAAGGAGGGAATCCCACCCATCAATAGAGTTGGAAGATTTAACCGGGACACCTATAACTGGCAAAGGTGTTACGGCCGCTACTACACCCGGAAGGTGAGCTGCTCCGCCTGCTCCGGCAATAAATACTTTTATACCCCGCTCTTTTCCGGTGCGAACATATTCTAGGGTTTTATCTGGTGTGCGGTGCGCCGACAGCACATTTATTTCAAAAGGTATTTCAAAGCTTTCCAGCACTTTAGCTGCTTCTTTCATCAGGGGTAAGTCCGAGACACTGCCCATTAATATTCCCACAAGCGGTTTCATATAGCGTATTTGTTTTAGTGTATTATTGAATACTTACATCGTACGGCATTCTTGCCTGTACACCTTTCATATCTTTAAATTTTGTGATATCTTCCAGCGGCTCATAAATTTCACCCAGGGCATCTTTTAAAAGTGTTTTGCCTGATTCAGCCGAAAAGTTTTTCAATAGTTTATGAAAAGGGTTTATCTGTGTTGGCAGTTCTTCTGTATTGTAGCTGCTCAGGTGTGCCTTATTTGCCGCAATTTGAAGAGCTACTTTTAAGGAACCAAGTGTATCAACCAGCCCGATTTTTCTTGCCTGCTCACCGCTCCAAACTCTGCCTTGCCCAATACTGTCAACATTTGCTATGGACATATTTCTTCCGTCAGCTACTCGTTTCAGAAACGTATGATAGAAATCTTCAATAGCATTTTGCAATACCATTGCTTCTTTCGGTTCCAGCGGATAGCTTACGGAAGGGGCTGCCGAGTGTGCATTGGTGCTAACGGTGTCCGTAGTAATGCCCAACTTATCTTCCAGCAGTTCTTTTGCATTGGGTAATAAACCAAACACACCAATAGACCCGGTGATAGTGGTTGGTTCTGCCACAATTTCATCGGCAGCGCACGAAATATAATATCCACCCGATGCAGCATAGTCGCCCATTGAAACAACAAAGGGTTTCTCCTTCTTTGCCAGGGCAACCTCTCTCCATATCATGTCTGATGCAATACCATCACCGCCCGGGGAATTAACCCTTAATACTATTGCTTTCACACTGTTATCGAGCCGGGCTTCACGTATAGCTCTTGAAATCCGGTCAGAGCCTATGGTTTGGTCATCTCCTTCGCCAGATATTATATCTCCGGCAGCATAAATAATAGCTATTTTTCCGGTGCCGGTTTTATAAGTGCTGAAGCTTTTCCTGTATTCATCCACTCCCACAAAGGTGTTTTCATTTTCCAGGGTCTGTCCCATTTTCTTTAATTTGGCTTTTACTTCGTCAGGGTAAAGAAGGCTATCCACCAGGTTATGCTCCATGGCTTCTTTGGCAGAGTTTATAGTCAGGTTATTTGCCAGTTCATTAATATTTCCAACGGTCAGGTGTCTTGAAGCAGCAATATCGGTAAGCATATCGTCCCAAATGGAACTGATAAGCCCGCGGAGTTGCAACCTATTGTCAGGGCTCATTTTATCCATTATATAAGGTTCAACAAAGCTTTTAAATCTTCCGTGGCGGAACACTTGCATTTGGATACCTAATTTATCGAGTGCTTTTTTGAAGAACATTATTTCAACAGAAAGCCCTTTCATAAAAATCTCTCCTTCGGGATATAGATAAACCTTGTCGGCAACAGAAGCGAGGTAATACGATTTCTGGGTATAATCTACTCCATAAGCAATAATAAATTTCCCTGACGAAGCTTTAAAATCTTTCAGTTCCTTGCGTATAGTTTGTATGGTAGAAATTCCGGCAGGAATACTGCCAAGGTCAAGAAAGATGCCTTTTATTTTGCTATCAGTAGCAGCATTGCGTATGGAGGCAACAATGTCATTTAGCCCTGCTGTTTCGTGTGTAGGGGTATTATCATCAAAATCAATATTTAATGGATTTTCCTGCGTACGTTCTCCAATGGCATGATCGAGTTTTATTTCAAGTATGGAATTACTGTAAACATGCTGCACTTCTTTCGTCTTAATAGATTTCACAAGTCCTGCAAATATTCCAATGATGATAAAAAATATAATAACGAGCCCTATAATGGCACCAACAAATGAGCCGAGCATTGAACCGAAAAAAGTTTTCATAGGATATAAAATTAATAGTTTGCAATATTAGCAAAAAGACAGGCAGCTTTTACGACGGGGAATGATTAATAGTTTTGATATTGCTGCGTGTCTTCCCAATCGCGCTGGCGGGTAAGCTTCAGGTCTTTCAATACAGAAGACTTCACGTGAATAGTAACCATGAAATTTTGATGGAAACCGAATGGGATAGTGCTGAAATCAAATTCCCAGCAGTGCATATCTCTTACAGCGGAAATAGAAGTGGAAGTAAATTGATGGCCAGTGAAATCATAGCCCGAATAAATGCTGGCATGCCAATATTTTGTTACCTGCGCACTCATGTTGATAGTTAATCCCTGTGTAATTATATTATTCGAACCCAACCCGCTGTTAATGGCGCTCGATATGCTATAGTTCATAGTCATAGACCAGGTATTCAATTCCAAGGGAGCATAGTATGCCGGGCGGTTTTGTATGTATTCATAATATTGGTCGGGCGAAGTAAACTGCAATCCGGGGGCCGTTGTATTATTGCTTGTGTTCGATTGATTTTGCTGGTTCTGTTGCCCCTGGCTCTGGTTCTGTCCCTGCGGC
>Ga0206994_1169_pt1 | contig 11986 bp, 13 predicted proteins | sample Alteio_BWMinCont_4_FD_153485 | JGI IMG/M metagenome (GOLD analysis project Ga0206994, IMG submission 153485) | Enriched cells from forest soil in Barre Woods Harvard Forest LTER site, Petersham, Massachusetts, United States -... | ecosystem: Environmental > Terrestrial > Soil > Temperate forest >...
GGTACTCAACGCGTTTGGGGTCGTGTACTTTACCATCCTTTACCTCATCCGGGAAGGCCGCGCCATTTTCAGTAATGTATATTTTTTTTATGGTGGGATATTTATTGAATTGTTTTAATATCTCATAAATAGCCTGCGGATAAACCTCCCAGCCCATATCCGTAAGCGGTACATTCCTGTCTTTGGCTTTAACCAGGCTGGCATGTATATATGGCGTAAAAAAAGAATATTCGGCAATTTCGCGGGTATATAACTGAATGCCAATAAAATCGAAATCAAATTTCATGGCTTCTGTATCGCCTGGCTGAATATACCTATCCATCTTCTTTATTACCGGAAGGTCATCAAGCGGGTAACCCATGCCTAAAACCGGCTCGATATATAAGCGGTTTAACAAGGTGTTAACTCTTTTTGCTGCACTTATGTCTTTTGGCTGTTTGCTGGCCGGCTCAATGTATGAGCAGGAAAAGGTTGTACCAATTTGTGCATCGGGCAAAATTTTTCTTAGCTCCCTCCCTCCTGCTCCCATACACATAACTGCATGATGTACTGCCGGTAAAAAATTCCCTAAGCCTGTGCGGCCCGGCGCGTGGATACCAAAAAAATAGCCCGCGCCTGTAAAAACAGATGGTTCATTCATCACCATCCAGTTTTTTACCCTGTCGCCAAAATTATTTGCGCAAATGCTTACAAATTCGGTAAACCAATTAATTACTTCGCGGTTCGTCCAGCCACCTTTAACTTCAAGTGCCTGTGGAAGATCCCAGTGATAAAGGGTTACCCAGGGCTCTATTCCTTGTTCCAGGCAATAATCAATAACCTTATTGTAATGATCAATACCCGCCTGGTTAACTTTACCTATCCCATCGGGCAATACACGCGACCATGAAATGGAGAACCTGAAATTCGGAATGTTCAATTGTTTGATAAGGTCGATGTCTTCCCGGTAGCGGTTATAAAAATCGCAGGCCGTATAATGGTGATGACTGCCGAATATTTTTCCTTTTTTAGCCGAAAAAACATCCCATATATTCTGGCCCTTATTATCGGCATCGTGCGCACCTTCAATTTGCAGCGCAGCTGTTGCTACCCCCCAAATAAAATCGTCGCCAAAAAGTTGCTTGTTAATATCGGTAGTTTGCGTAGTAAGTTCCATTAAATTGAGCCAATGCGAGGCCCAAATTGTACATTATAATTGTAAAAGAAAAGTTTTGCAACAAATCAGTCTTAGTGAATGAATGATGACCTCATGCTTTTCAACATGATCCATTCAGGCAAAGCGCTAAAAAATCTCGAAATGCTTCTTATAAGTTTCATGGTGCTTACAAATTTTAATTAAAGGTATAACATGGTTGTGTAGTTATTGTGTTTATTGTATTATGTTATTGTTAATTAGCTTATTATGTTTTTTATCAATACAATATAATAAGTTAATTAATTTTGAAAGATGAAAAGCCATTTTTTAAAGCTGTTTGATTACGACCGGCACGAAAATCACCAAATATTGGAAACTATTAACAAGGCAAACAACCCGGCCAAAGCGGTGCAATTAATGGCGCATTTGCTGGTAGCGCAGCAAATATGGCATAACCGCTGTGCAGGCTTGCCACCTATCTCGGCTGTTTTATGGAATGATGATGCAAAGCCGGCTGATATATCGGCACAAATAATTGATGATAATCACAAAGCCTGGGCAAACTATATTGGCACACTTGAAAACAATGATTTTGATAAAATTATAGCTTATACAACTTTAAGGGGCGAAAGTTACACCAATACAATAGCAGACATTTGTACCCATGTAATTAACCATGGTACACATCACCGGGCACAGATAGGCCAGCTATTAAAATCAGCAGGAATAGAAAAGTTGCCTGTAACTGACTATATTTTTTATATAAGATGAATTATTAATGCGGTTACAAACGTTAAATACTGATATTTGCCACCAAATAAAAAAAAGATAACAATGATGAAAAAAATATTTTCGGCCCTATTTGTAAGCTTAGTATTATTTAGCTGTAACAACGATAAAAAACAGGAAACTGCGCTATTAAACGAAGTAATAAAAACCCATGATAAATTAATGGCCGATGACGAGCATATTATGAAAAATAAGATGCTGTTAAAGTCATACACAGACGCGAAAGATTCTGTGGCTGCCTATAATAAATTGTTGGATAGCGCGGATAATGCCATGATGGACTGGATGCACAAATTCAGCCCCGATTTTACAGGAAAATCACATGAGCAGATCATGAGTTATTTAACTACTCAAAAGGCACAGATCATCAAATTAGATTCGCTGATAAATAGTGCGGTTGCATCATCAAATACATTCCTTACAAAACCAAAAGCGAAATGAGGCGACTATTTGGCGGTATTTTACTTGTGCTGATCTTCAGCGCCTGTAAATCTAACAGCGATAAAAAAACGCTGCCAATATATGGCCAGCGGCAAGCCGTTACAAAAACCGTTAACGGCCAACAGGTAACCGATACTGTTTACCAAAGCATACCGGCTTTTAAGCTTGTTAACCAATACGGCGACAGCGTGGGAAGCAAAAACCTGCAGCATGATATTTATGTAGCCGATTTCTTTTTCACCTCCTGCCCTTCTATTTGCCCCATTATGCACCGCAATATGCTGAATGTTTACAAGGCTTATAAAGATACCGCGGATGTAAAAATCATATCCTATACCATCGACCCAAAACATGATACTGTACCTGTGTTAAAAAATTATGCCGATAAATTGGGTATAAGCGGTAATAGCTGGTGGTTTTTGCTTGGCGATAAAGATGCGGTTTACCAGCTGGCCAACAATTACCTTGTTGGGGTAAGCGAAGATAAAACAGCGCCGGGAGGCTATATGCACCAGGGCTATTTTGTGCTGATAGATAAACAGCAGCATGTGCGTGGATCATATGACGGAACCGACCCTAAACAGGTTGAACAACTTATAGCAGATATAAAAGTGCTGAAAGCTGAGCCTGCAAGCAAATAAACAGGATGAAAATAAAGGTAATTGGTGGAATTTGTTTACTATTAATTGCGCTTGTGTACTCCTGCCAAAGCGATAGCTCAATTGAATTTAAACAGTATTATTCCGTAGGGAGCGGGGTTTACCAGGCCCATTGCCAAAATTGCCACGGCGCTAAAGGCGATGGATTGGCAGGATTGATACCGCCACTTACCGACACTGCTTACCTAAAAGCCAACAGATCTGCATTAGCCTGTATGCTGCAAAATGGCTTAAAAAAGAGCATATCCGTTTCAAATAGATCATATGATGGGCAAATGCCTGCCTCGGGCCTTACCCCTATGGAAATTGCACAGGTGGCAACTTACGTAGCCAATTCGTTTGGGAATAAATTGGGAGTGATTACAGTGGATGATGTGGGTGTTGATTTGGGGAAGTGTAATTGATGTGCGGATGTGCAAATATGCTTGCTGGCTTAAATTATTTAGTTAAGCTTACAGCTTAACACATTTTAGGCCGAAGTAATAAACGCAACCAGTTGGGGCCTACCCTGTATTCCTTTGTTTAATCAAGGTTAAACAATATATTGTACAGAAATCTTATTAAACAAAGTACTATGAAAACTACTAAAAAATATTATTCGAAGGGAACTAAGTTCCTTTACCTATTTATTTTATTGATGATGTTTTACGCGTTTCCGAATTCATCTTATGGGTTGGGCAAAAAAGAAAAACAGGCGACTAAAGCAAACGATGAAATTTATTACAGCCCCGCGGGTACGTATTCAGATTGGTATTTCCCCGCTGATAAAACATATTTAAGCCTGGAATGGACATTTGTCCCCGTTGCAGATCCACCAGCATCACTTGCAGCAGAAGGGCTGTTACATTATTACGCTTATAACTTTGCACTTGTAAATTCTTCTCCAAGTGTTGGTGGCGGATATGCCGGTTTTCAGACAAATGGAATTTTTAAAGACATACAAGAGGGTAAAGTAATTAACTTTTCCATCTGGGGGTCTAACGCGGGTAAAACAAACGGATTGTTAAATACCGGAAATGGTGAAAGCGGTGGCGTTCAGATAATGTATAAATATAAATGGGTAATAAATCATAAATATCATTTTCAGTTAAAGCAAGGGCCAAGCGGTACAGATTCGCTTGGTAAATGGTGGGGCTTATGGGTAAAAGACGAGAATACAGGCATTTCTACATTCGTTGGAGAGCAGCGGGTCGTATCGCATATAAATGGAAAAGATGCCACATCATGGGGAAACCATACATCCATGTTCGGTGAAGACCTGCATTGGTGGAAGACGCTAAATGGAGATAAAAAATACACAGATCGTTCTGTTTTTCAATGCTCTGCAATGGCTGCTATAGCAATTACAGCTAACAATGGAACTATTAAGCCATTGAAATTTACAAACTATACCAACTCCGGCAAAAGTGTAACAGGTGATAATGGGTTTAAGTCTGTTAATAGTATTGTTACTATTTATCAGGATTCTGTTAATTTCGGCGTACAACACAACTTAGGAACCTGGGCCTCTCCTGCACCTAATTATCTCAAAAAAAATAAATAAAAACTATTCAGATCAAATTTGCAATAAACAGGTAGAGATCCTGGCAAGGGCGTTAGGTAAATTTTATGAAAAAGTGTTCAATATTGCATCAAACACGTGAACACTTTTAAAATGTTAAAACATTGTTTACTAAGCACTTAATTGTTTATGGGTGTTTAGGCATGTTTAGGTTAATTTCGGTTCGTTTCAGTGTGTTTGGGTTCTGTTCATGGGGTGTTTGGGTACTGTTTAGGTTGTGTTTAGGTGCGTTTAGGTTCTGTTTGGGTTATCGCAATATGCTCATATACAACAAAATGTGAACAGCGAGAAGAGGCAAAAAACCATTGATTTAAAACAATAACGGTACATAAATTCCAATTAAATCATTAACCCGGCAAATTAGCTATCTTTGTTGTGCAAAACGTTCTATCGCTCGGCCCGGCACAAATCGGGGCGAGAGGAAAGTCCGGGCAACATAGAGTATCCTGCTTCCTAACAGGAAGGCGCCGGCAGCCGGCGACAGCAAGTGCCACAGAGAATATACCGCCCCGATACGTTGGGGTAAGGGTGAAAACGTGAGGTAAGAGCTCACGGCTTTCCCGGGCGACCGGGATCGCGGTAAACCTCAGGAGTTGAAAAACCAAATAGGTCCTGAACCGGGAGTTACTCGCTCCTGTATCCACTGCGTGGGTCGTCAGGATGGGTAGGTTGCTTGAACCTGTCAGCAATGGCAGGCTTAGATAAATGATAGAGATCGCCCTTCAACCGGCGAAACAGAACCCGGCTTACAGCTTTGCTGCTGAAAAAACCCCCTTCCTTTTAAAACAGGAAGGGGTATTTTTTTATATTTAGAAAGTGTTTAATTTTCTATACAATCCATATATTAGCAGCCTGACACATTTACCAATTTTTCCTAAAAACACGTATAAAAAATGGCTAAGATTTTAATTATTGATGACGAACGCGCCATACGCAGTACCCTGCGCGAGATTTTAGAATACGAAGATTATATAGTTGAGGATGTAGATAACGGACAGGATGGTTTGGACTTGATAGCCAAAAACGATTATGACCTGGTACTGTGCGATATAAAAATGAACCGGATGGATGGCATGGAAGTGCTTACCGAAGGTTTGGCCATTAAACCCGACCTGCCTTTTATTATGATATCGGGCCACGGGAATGTGGAAACAGCCGTTGAGGCCAGCCGCAAGGGAGCCTTCGATTTTATATCGAAACCACCTGATCTGAACCGCCTGTTAATAACCGTACGCAACGCGTTAGACCGCGGGAGCTTGGTTATTGAAACCAAAACATTAAAACGCAAGGTTTCAAAAGTTAGGCCTATTTTAGGGAACTCGCAGGCAATTGCTAAAATAAAGGAAACTATTGAGCGTGTTGCCCCTACCGATGCCCGTGTGCTTATCACCGGCGCCAACGGAAGTGGTAAAGAATTGGTTGCCCGCTGGCTGCATGAAAAATCGAGCCGTTCAAATTCGCCGTTGATTGAGGTTAACTGCGCGGCCATACCATCTGAACTAATAGAAAGTGAGTTATTTGGGCATGAGAAAGGCTCATTTACTTCGGCTATTAAACAGCGTATTGGCAAGTTTGAATCGGCCAGCGGCGGTACGCTATTTTTGGATGAAATAGGCGATATGAGCCACTCGGCACAAGCCAAAGTATTGCGCGCCTTGCAGGAAAGCAAAATAACCCGTGTAGGCGGCGAAAAGGAAATTGAGGTGGATGTACGTGTAGTTGCGGCTACTAATAAGGACTTACTTAAAGAAATAGACCTGGGTAATTTCCGTATGGACCTTTACCACCGTTTGAGCGTGATATTGATACACGTGCCACCATTAGTGGAGCGTAAAGATGATATAGGCTTGCTTACCGAGCATTTTTTGGATGAAATATGCAACGATTACGGCATGCCTGTAAAGAAAATATCAGAAGCGGCGATTGATGCACTTAAGGCGTTGCCGTGGACGGGTAATATCCGCGAGTTGCGCAATATGGTTGAGCGTTTGATAATTCTAAGTGATAAAACCATTACTGATGCTGATGTAAAGGCATTTGCCAATCCATCATCGCCTGCGCATGAAAGCAATGGCAATGGGGGTGCACCTCAAACTGATTTCAACCAGTTCAAGAACTTCCAGGAATATAAGGATTTTGCCGAACGTGAGTATATCAAGTTCAAACTGGAAAAAAACAACTGGAACGTATCAAAAACTGCCGACGATATTGATATACAACGAAGCCACTTGTATAGCAAAATAGAGAAGTATGGGTTGAAGCGAGGGGAATAAGAGAATTGTCATTGCTTTAAAGCTAATTCTTTAACCGAATTAGCTTTAAAGAATAAAGTTAAAAGTCAACCTTAAAATAAACCACATCCTACGTCAGGAGTATTGTAAACAATACCTGCCACCCTAAGCAGAGCATTACAAAAGGAATTAATCTATCAGATCCCCATAAAACTCCATCAGATCCATCCCCGCTGCCCTCACCTGCTGCGGTATCAAACTCGCGCTCGATTGTCCCGGTGTAGTATTCACCTCAATAAAATAAAAATCCTGGCTGCCTTCAAGCAGTATAAAATCTATCCGCACCATGCCCTTACAATTCAGGCGCAGGTAAATTTCGGTAAGTATATCGGCTATTTTTTCGTTCTGCTCATCACTCAAATCAGCGGGCGTAATCTCTTCCGATGCACCCGCGGTATACTTAGCCTCGTAATCAAAAAACTCCTTATAACTTATAATTTCGGTGGCAGGCAATACCACTATCTTGCCTTTTAGCCTTGCTATGCCCCTGCTGTATTCGCGCCCCTTAATAAATTCCTCCACCAGCACCTGATCATCTTCATGAAAGGCTTTTTCCAGCGCTTCCGGCAGCCCGGCAATATTATGCACCTTGCTCATCCCCACGCTACTGCCCCCGTTATTGGGTTTAATAAATAACGGAAAGTGTAAGTTAGCAGCGATAGTAGCTACATCGTGCCCATCTTTACGGTGCAACTGCATACTTTTGGCAGCATTTAGCCCGTGTATGCCATGTACAATAGTTTTGGTAAAAGCCTTATTCATGGTAATAGCTGATGTTGTAGCATCACAGGTATTATAAGGTATGCCCAGCATATCAAAATAACCCTGCAGCTTACCATCCTCGCCGGGAGTGCCATGTATGGTGATAAAAGCGAAGTCAAATTTTACCTTTTCCCCATTTAAACTCAGGCTAAAATCGTTCTTATCAATGCTGATGTGCTCGCGCCCGGTATCATAAAACCAATCAACACGGGTTATTAAAATGGTATAAACCTTGTACTTGGCAGGGTCAAGATGAGCGGCAATATTTTTAGCGCTATTAATAGATACTTCATATTCGCCGGTAAACCCGCCGGCTATAAGGGCAATATTTTTAGTTGTCATGGTTCCCAAAGATAATATTTTTTGATTTCGGATTTCGGATGTTCAATTTCGGATTTATTAAAAAACCAAAACCTGTGCTGCTATCGATGTCAGCTCTGCTTTTCCCTCATACTGCATAAGCCTTAGCCGCCAGGCCTGTATACGCTACAATCAGGTTTATTTAATGGTTGGATTGTGCAAGCTGCTTAAAATTAGAAATTGAACATCCGAAACGGCGTAGCCTTCTTGAACACCTTAAAAAACAAACATCAAGTGAAAAATTCGAAATTTTAAACTATGTTTGGTTGCTGATTAAGCATAAATACCCTTACAAAAAGCGATGAGTAAATTTTGGGCTTATTTAAAAACCAGGTCATTCCGTAACACATTTTTTGCGGCTATAGGTTCTGTTCTATTACTCCTTTTTATAGCCTATTTAAGTTTGGATTATTATACCCGTCATGGCTCAGGCGTGCCTGTACCCGCTTTAAAAGGCCTCACTGCCGACCGCGCCATACAAACACTTAACGAACAGGGCTTCGGTTACCAGATTGATTCTGTTTATGTACCCGATGAACCGCCGGGCACCATAGTTGAACAAGACCCCGATGCCGGAACCAACGTAAAAGCAAACCGCATTATTTACCTAACCATGGTAACCCGCCTTGCTCCCCCTGTTGCGCTGCCCGATCTTTCTGATGAAAATTATATGGAAGCCGTGGCCACGCTGTCAAACTTCGGCCTAAAGGTAGGCGATACCACTACAAAGGCTGATATTGCCAACCATGTGCTCGAGGTGCATTTTTCGGGCCAGGTAATTAAACCCGGCACAAAGATACCCAAGGGCTCCCGGCTCGATCTTGTTATAGGCAACGGCGCCGGTGCAAGCGAAGTGGATGTCCCCGATCTGGTTAACCAGGATCTCGACGCGGCAAAGTTTGCCATCAAAGGCGCGGGCTTAACCATTGGTACTATTACCTATGAAGGTTCAATAACCGACTCAACCAGTGTGGTGGTAACGGCGCAAACTCCCGCCAGAACCGACTCAACCAGCAAGGTAAGCCTGGGTACGCGCATAAACCTTACAGTTTCACCAGGCAAAAAATCAGATGGCCCCAATTAATGCCACCGAATTTACAACCCGGCTAAAGAATGGCGAACGTATGAATTTACTCGATGTACGTGAAGAAATTGAATATGCCACCTACAACATTGGTGGAGAGAATTTGCCGCTGTCTAAATTAGCCGGCTGCATAACGCAGCTCCCTTATAACAAAACTGATGAAATTGTTGTTATATGTAAAATTGGCCTGCGTAGCGAAACTGCCCGTGTGCTATTAGCTCAAAACGGCTATCAAAACGCGCGTAATTTATCAGGCGGATTAATTGCCCTGCAAAAAATAAATCAATAATCTACAAAAATATTTTCAACCATGACTGAGAAAAAAGCATCATCAAAAAGCGGTATAGTTAAAAAATTCATTATTGCCGTGGTGCTCGTTATTGTAATAGCGCTGGGCGTTACCTGCGTTGTTTATTATTTAAATTACTTCAGCGCTAACGTTACTGATAACAGGGAATATCTGTATATCCATACAGGCGCAACATATACTGATGTTTATGACAGCATTAAAACAGAAAAGATAGTAAAAGACACTGCAAAGTTTAACTGGGCCGCCCAAAATATGAAATACACTGGCCGTGTTAAAGCAGGTAAATACCGCCTGAAACCCGGCATGAGCAATCGTGCATTAATAAATATGCTGGCATCGGGTACCCAGGAGCCTGTTACACTGTCCTTCCATACCATGCGCCTTAAGAAGCAGTTCGCTGCCTTTGTATCAAAAAAGATCGAGCCCGATTCAACGGCTATCCTTAATTTATTGGACTCAGCCGATTTCGTAAAGCAATACGGCTTTACAACTGATGATGTATACACCATGTTCCTGCCAAACACCTATCAGTTGTATTGGAATACATCTCCCGAGAAATTCTTTAAAAAGATGTATGCCGCTTATCAGGAATTCTGGACACCAGAACGCAAACAAAAAGCCGCGGATATTAACCTTAGTCCCGTACAGGTATCTATTTTAGCCTCTATAGTTGATGCTGAAGCTTTGCACGATGATGAAATGCCAACCATAGCCGGCCTGTACCTTAATCGCCTTAAAAAAGGCATGAAACTGGAATCAGATCCTACCGTCATCTTCGCATTAAATGATTTCACAATCCATCGTGTGCTAAACAAAGACTTAACAGTTAATTCGCCATACAACACCTACATGCACACCGGCCTGCCACCGGGCCCGGTGATGATGCCATCTATCAACGCGTTAAACTCAGTGTTGGATTATAAAAAGAACGATTACCTGTATATGTGTGCCAAAGCTGATTTTTCGGGCTACCATGCCTTTGCTACCAATGTTGCCGATCATTTGGTAAATGCACATGCTTTTCAAAAAGCGCTTAGCGAGCGTCATATCATGAAATAATGTTTGAATTTACCACACAACTCCGCGTACGTTACGGCGAAACAGACCAAATGGGCTTCGTTTATTACGGCAACTATGCCGAGTTTTACGAAGTTGCCCGTGTTGAAATGCTCCGCACGCTCGATACCAGCTATAAACTAATGGAAGAATCGGGCGTTATGATGCCCGTGATCGAACTGCATTGTAAGTATTTAAAACCGGCCCTGTATGACCAGATAATAACCATAAAAGTAATCTTAGATGAAATGCCCCGAGCTGGTATGCGTTTTAAGTATATGCTTTACAATGAGGATAATGAACTAATAAATACCGGCGAAACCCTGCTTGTTTTTGTAAATATGAAAACGAACAAAATATGCTTTATTCCAAAGGAACTTGCCGCCAAAATAAAGCCATATTTTGAGTAGCTTTGCGCTAAATGAGATGGCTGAACCGCTTTTTATTACGATTTAAGTTTTACCGCTCCATTATTAACTGGACACAATCCATCAGGCCGCCCGGTTTCGGCACGCTTTCATTATATTCTGTAATTATTTTTTTTGTTGAAGAATTTTTAACCGGCTCGCTGGTTAACAAGGCTTCATCGTTAGCTTATAGCTTTATGTTGGCTCTTTTCCCTGCTACCATATTTTTATTTACACTCATTCCGTATATCCCCATCCACAATTTCCAGGATGAATTATTAAGGCTCATCGCCCTTGTACTACCAAATGATAGCGCCACCAAATTCTTCGATTCCAACGTTGTCGATATTATAAAAAACCAAAACGGCAAATTGTTATCCGTCGGCTTCGTATCAGCATTAATATTTGCTACCAATGGGGTAAATAACCTCATGGGGGCGTTCAACAGGTCATCGTTAGTAATGGAAACACGTACCTGGCTAAAAAGGCGCTGGATAGCCCTTATACTTACTCTGGTGATCAGTATCTCGCTTTTGATAGCCATTGTTATCATGATGGTTGGGCAAAGCGCTATCAGTTTTATACAATCTCACTTTTATAAAAACATGCACTTTTGGTTTTATGTGTTTGCTTTGGTAAGATGGATCATCATAGTCACCATATTTTTTGTAACCGTTTCCATTCTGTATCGCTATGGGCCTGCGCACAAACAGCGCTGGAAATTTTTTAACCCCGGTTCAATATTAGCAACCTGTTTAGCCGTTTTAACATCATTGGGATTCACCTATTATATCAATCACTTCTCATCCTATAATAAAATATACGGCTCTATCGGCACGCTCATTATAGTAATGCTGTGGCTGTATCTAAACTCGCTAATTATCCTCATCGGTTTTGAATTAAACGCTAATATCGACTTCGCAAAACGGAACATTAAGGTGGTAAAACCCAATTTTAACAGCTTCCGCATCCAAAAATTAGAGAAATAGATTCCTTAACAATTTGATTATAAAATAATTACAACGATTAATTTAATTATTTAAAAAAAAGCAATATCAGATTTGCCAATTCGGCCCGGTTTTGTACTTTTGTCCCCGGAGAGCTGGCAGAGTGGTCGATTGCGGCAGTCTT
>Ga0206994_1170_pt1 | contig 11962 bp, 15 predicted proteins | sample Alteio_BWMinCont_4_FD_153485 | JGI IMG/M metagenome (GOLD analysis project Ga0206994, IMG submission 153485) | Enriched cells from forest soil in Barre Woods Harvard Forest LTER site, Petersham, Massachusetts, United States -... | ecosystem: Environmental > Terrestrial > Soil > Temperate forest >...
ACAGCGGCGGCATACTGCCGGGCCACGGCGGCCTGCTCGACAGGTTCGACGGATTATTTTTAGCTGTTCCGGTTGTATATACTTACCTGTACTTAATTTCAAATTAGTAGTTTTGTATAATTATTGCACATATTATCATACTAAACAAAATTTTATAAATAATGACCATCCACAAAGAAGGATATAGCTCCCTTGCAGTAACCATACTGTTCATAATGGTATTGAACGCGGTTATACATTTTTATTTGCCCCTGGCGCATGGCCTGCAATGGTTCATATACATATTATCGTTCCTGCTTTTTGTAATTATACTGCAGTTTTTCCGCAGCCCGTCCATCAGTATAACGCAGGATGAAACACAGGTGCTTTGCCCTGCCGATGGTAAAGTAGTAGTTATTGAAGAAACCGATGAAACGGAGTATTTGAAAGACAGGCGCATACAGATCTCGGTTTTTATGTCGCCCATTAACGTGCATATTAACCGTAACCCTATAAGCGGCGTTATTAAATATTTTAAATACCACCCCGGTAAATATTTGGTTGCCTGGCACCCAAAATCATCAACCGAAAATGAGCGCACTACCGTGGTTACTGAAAACAGCGCGGGAACACCGATATTATTCAGACAAATTGCAGGGGCATTGGCTCGCCGTATTGTTTGGTATGTGAAAGAGGGTGATAAAGTACAACAGGGCGATCAGTTTGGCTTTATAAAGTTTGGGTCGAGGGTTGATGTATTTTTACCATTGGGTACCGATGTAAAGGTGGCTATTGGCGAAGTGGTGAAAGGTGGAAAGACGGTATTGGCTGAGTTGGCCCCCCAGCCTCCTAAAGGGGGAGTTAAAGTTGAGGCTGTTGAAGGCTCAACGATGGCATAATGAATTGTAATTAGAGACGCAAGTGTTGCGTCTTTACAAAAAATATGATCTACAAAAAGCCTCTTTGGAAATTCCAGAGAGGCTTTTTAAGTTTTTATGTTCCTCCCGCTAGCTAGCGGATTAGGGGGCTTAAACTCTTTTTGATTTGATAGAGACGCAAGTGTTGCGTCTCTACAAAAAATATAAAAGCACAAAAAAGCCTTTCCGAATATCGAAAAGGCTTTTTTTATGCTATATCTTCTGCCAAAAGGCAGACGGAAATTAAACTCTTTTTGATTTGATACGGGCTGCTTTACCGGTAAGGGCACGCAGGTAGTAAAGTTTAGCACGACGTACTTTACCGTGGCTGTTTACTTCAACTTTATCAATGTTAGGAGAGTTAACAGGGAAAATACGCTCAACGCCAATACCGTTTGACATTTTACGAACTGTGAATGTTTCGTTATTGCCGGTACTGTTACGTTGTATAACAACGCCCTGGTAAATCTGGATACGTTCTTTATTTCCTTCTCTAATTTTATAATGTACGCTTACAGTATCACCAGCCTTAAATGAAGGAAACTGCGTTTTTTCTACTGATTGCTCTTCTACAAATTTTACTAAATCCATGATTTTAAGCTTCTAAAGCGATTTTTAACCCGTAAAAATCGGATTGCAATTATAGGGAAATTATTTTGAAATTAAAAGCAGGATTTTAAAATTTTTACTTTTTATAAAAAACGCTTGTGAGATGCGAGTGTTGCGCCTCTACTCCAAAAGATCGGGCCTTCTGAGTTTTGTACGCTCTACCGCTTGTTCAAAGCGCCATTTTTCAATTTCGGGGGTATTGCCGCTTAAGAGGATGTCGGGCACTTTATAACCGTTCCAATCTGCGGGGCGGGTGTAGACCGGGGCATCCAACAGGCCATCCTGGAATGAATCGGATAGTGCCGATGTTTCGTCGCTTAAAACACCGGGTATCAGCCTTACTACGGCATCCACCAAAACAGCGGCGGGTAACTCGCCACCCGAGAGTACGTAATCGCCAATAGATATTTCGCGGGTGACAAATATATCGCGTATGCGCTGGTCAATGCCTTTGTAATGCCCGCAAAGTATAATGATGTTTTGTTTGATAGATAACTGATTGGCTATCGGCTGGTTCAGCGTTTCACCATCGGGCGACATGAAGATGATCTCGTCATAGTCGCGTTCTGCTTTTAGTTTTTGAATACAGGCGGCGAATGGCTCAATGGTCATTACCATGCCACTGCCACCGCCGTAGGGGTAATCGTCCACGCTTTTTTGTTTGCTGGTTGAATAATCGCGCAGGTTATGCACTACAATTTCGGCTATGCCTTTTTTTTGCGCACGTTGTAAAATAGAATGGGCAAAAGGACTTTCGAGCAATGCCGGTAACACGGTGATAATGTCAAAACGCATGGGGCAAAGATAGTTTTCTTTGAGTTGAAAGTAGAAAGGTTAAAGTTGAAAGCCAGGAGGGTAAAAACTTTCAACTTTTCACTTTCAACCTTTAACTTAAATCACCCCCTATGCTGATAAATCCCCCACAGGTTGCCGGTTGGGTCGGTGAAGCGGGCGGTGATCTCGGGTAAGTGGCGGCCTATGGATTCTACTACTTTCCCGCCGTTAGCGGTTATCAGCTCAAGCGTTGCAGCGGCATCATCAACCATGATGGATATTAGCATCTCTGCTGACATTGAAGGTTTTAGACCCAGTCGCCATACGCCGCTTACGCCACCAATACCATCATCAAATGATACGCTGCCATCATCGCGGGTGCGTATTTGCCAGTTAAAAACCGTGCTGAAAAATGCAGCTGATCTGGCAATGTTTGATGACGGCACCTCGATATAACATATTTTGCCATGGCCGTATGTAGGTTCGTTGCTCATAATGGTTAGTCGTTATCTTCTAAAAAAAACACTTGCTCAACAGGCTTATCAAAAACCCTCGCTATTTTCAGCGCCAGTACGGTTGAGGGTACATACCGGTTACTTTCAATGGTGTTGATGGTTTGGCGCGATACACCTATCAGGTCGGCAAGGTCGGCCTGGGTAATGTTTTTTATGGCGCGTTCCACGCGGATGTTATTCTTCATGCGTTCCCATCTCTTTTAAGCATTCGGTTGTTCTGGAATAGTTTCCATTGAAAACGGATAATAAAAAATACCAGCGGTATCAATAAATTCAAAAATAAGATATGTTCGGTGTCGGAGCTTAAAATTAAGCTCACTATTAAAAGTACATAATTAACATAAATGGCCCATTGTAATGAATCGAGCCGTAATTGCGATATTTGTTCGTCTTCAATTTTTTCTTTTGAAAATGCCGCAAGGAACAGGCCGACAGCCATTAACAAAGTTGTGGCCATAAAGAAAAGATGGTGCGGGTTAAAAAGCCCATTGTCAATGGTTCCGCCAGGCGTATCAAAGCCAAGCATTTTTTGGAATAGAACAACCGGGATATGGATCACAAACAAAGTGTAACCTAAATAGCGGCACCAATGCGGAAATAAAAATCGTGTTTTCATGATGCGATTTCTTTTTTGAATAATTGATTAAGCTGATAAATTTTCCACCTGAAGCGGATAATGAAAAAAACTATAGGAGTTAGTACACTTAATGCAACAACCGACAAAACACCTATGCCATGAATTAAAAAGAAGCATATCACCAGTACACAATAGTTTATATAAACTGCCCATTGCAAGCTATCTAACCTCAGCTGCGCTATTTGTTCATCCTCAATTTTTTCTTTTGAAAATGCAATAAGCAGTAAACCTATAATTATTGCAGGCACACAACCCGAATACGCATCTATTACCTTATCAACATCGCCCATCTTATTAATGTCGTTAATACTATTGTAGTAGGATGAAGATGTATAAACTATAAAGGCTGCAGAAACGCCAAATACAAATAAGACAATCCCTAAGATGAGGCACCAGCGTGGAAATAAAAAGCGTGATTTCATATCTATCAAATTTATTGGACAAAAAAAATAAATACTGTCATTTCGACGAGCGGGAGTGGGTTAAAAGCCGGGGGGCGAGGAGAAATCTTAGGCGTATGCCATGAGCGTATGTATGGTGTATAAGATTTCTCCTCGTACCACCTCGCTGGCCATACCCGGCTCGTCGAAATGACAGACGGGGTTAATCTAAATAAATATCCAGCAACCCGTCGGGCAGATCAATAAAAACTATGTTTTTTACCACATCAATTCCCTTGATGATCTCTTCGTTTAGCGGGAAAAGCACTTCGCAGTTTTTGTAGGTTACGGCTGCTATCAGTTGTTGTGGGAATTCATTTATGGCGGTTATTTTGCCCAATTCGCCTTCGTTCTCGTCAATGGCGGTAAAGCCGAGCAGATCCTTTAGGGTAAACTCCGCTTTTTTCTTTTTGGGTTTTTGCGTATTGGAAAGGTACACATCCTTTTTTGCCAGTGGAGTGGCTTTTTCAATGGTATCGATATCTTCGAGGTACAGATAAGCCGTATTTTTTTGCGGGTATTTTATCGATTCAACAAAATAGGGGATCAGCTTGCCGGCCATGTCAATAAAAATGGCGGTTATGTCAATATCGGCCAGGTTGTCGAAATCAACATACAATTGCAGCTCGCCTTTTAACCCGCGGGTTTTTAGTATGCTGCCTATTCTGAAACAATCTTCAATCTTCATCTGTAATACCCATTAATAACAAAAGGCGAAGAACCTTAACAGATCACTTCGCCCTTTGCATAAGTCCCGATAGCTATCGGGATAAAAGAAATTATTCAGCGCTGTCAGCTGCAGGAGCTTCTTCAGCAGGTGCTTCTGCTACAGGAGCTTCCTCTGCTGCTTCAGCAACCGGAGCTTCTTCTACAGCTACTTCCTCTTCTGCTACTTCTTCAACAGCAGGAGCGTTTTTAGCAGCAATAGCAGCGGCTTTTTCTTCTTTCTTAATAGCTTCAGCAGCTAAGGCAGCCTTGCGGGCCTCATCTTTTGCTGATACTAAGCTGGTTTTTTTACCGGTGATCTTGCCTTCTTTCTGATCAAGCCATTCCTGGAATTTTGTTTCCACTTGCTCGGCAGTTAAAGCTCCTTTTTTAAGGCCACCTTGTAAATGCTTTTTGTATAATACACCTTTGTATGATAGTATTGCACGGCAGGTATCGGTTGGCTGTGCGCCATCGTTAACCCAATCAAGCGTTTTATCAAAATTAATGTCGATAGTAGCAGGGTTGGTGTTTGGGTTGTATGAACCTAAACGCTCAATAAAACGTCCGTCGCGAGGTGCGCGGGCATCTGCCACTACAATGTAGTAAAAAGGTTTTCCTTTTTTACCGTGTCTTTGCAATCTGATCTTAGTTGCCATCTTTTAATTTGTTTTATGTGTTCAACATTTCCCCCGGAGTTTATTTCAGCGGGGCTGCAAAGGTAAATAAAATTATAATAATTTAAAACGCTTACTGTTAATTATTTATTCAACAATAAATCAAGTCGCTTTTTAAAGTTTTAAGTAATATTATGGCATGAATAGAAAACAACGAATAGCCATTGATATGGATGATGTGATAGCCGATACCGTTGAGAAATTTCTCAGTATTTATAAGCGTGAACACGACCTTGACCTACAACCGCATGAAATGCACGGAAAGGAGCTGCGCGATGCATTGCCCGCTGAATTATATAGCACAACCCGCAAATACATTAACGAGCCCGGTTTTTTTCGCGATATACCGGTAATGCCCGATAGCCAGCGTGTGGTAAAGGAACTTTATGAAAAGTATGACGTATTTATTGTTTCGGCAGCTATGGAATTTAGAAATTCGCTGATAGATAAATATGACTGGCTTGGCGAGCATTTCCCGTTCATTACATGGGAACATATTATTTTTTGCGGACTGAAAATTGTTGACGTTGATATTTTTATTGACGACCGCATCCGCAACTTTGCCGGATTTGAAGGCAGGCCGCTATTGTATTCATCGCACCATAATTTGCTGGTGAATGAATATGAGCGGGTTGACAACTGGCAGCAGGTGGCCGATAAATTGTTATAACGACAATATCTCTACTATCTTCAGGAAATTGGCGTTTATTTCAATGTTGTGCTTAATAGCCTGGTCAAACGGGGTATAGGAAATATCGTTGTGTATTATGCCTATCATTTCATTACGGTGGCCATCACGTAATGCTTCAACAGCTGCAACACCTACACGGCTTGCCAATACACGATCCATACAGGTAGGTTTGCCGCCACGTTGTATATGCCCTAAAATAGAGATGCGGGTATCATAATGCGGGAACCTTTCGGTTACCCTGCGGCCAATTTCAAAAGCTCCGCCGGCATCGTCGCCCTCGGCAGCTATCACAATTCTCGATGTTTTATCCTTACGGCCATGCTCCAGCCTGTCAAACAGTTGCGCCATGCCATCTTTGTTCTCAGGTATCAATATGGCTTCTGCACCGGTAGCTATACCTGTGCGTAAGGCTATCAAACCCGAGTCGCGACCCATCACCTCAACAATAAATAACCTGTCGTGCGATTCGGCGGTATCCCTTATTTTATCAACCGCGTTCACAACAGTGTTTATAGCGGTATCATAGCCTATGGTAAAATCAGTGCCCCCCAAATCATTATCAATAGTGCCGGGTAAACCAAGAATAGGTATATCGTATTCGGCGCCAAATACTTTTGCGCCGGTAAATGTACCATCGCCGCCAATGGCTATCAGCGCGTCAATGTTATGCTTCTTTAATTGTTCGTAAGCTATTTTACGGCCTTCAACTGTTTTAAAACTTTCGCTGCGGGCAGTTTTTAAAATAGTGCCCCCGCGTTGCACAATGTTCGATACCGACTTGCGCTCCATAGGCATAAATTCGCCTTTTACCATGCCGTGATAGCCACGCATGATACCTGTAACTTCAATATCATAGTATAAAGCGGTACGCACAACTGCCCTAATGGCAGCATTCATGCCCGGCGCGTCGCCGCCTGATGTAAATAGTCCTATATTTTTAATCTGCGTCATTGTAAAAGGGCGCTGTTTAGCGTCGTAAATGTAATGTGCTTAAACGTGTTGCAAAGTTATAGTGTGTAATAACTACACTCTGTAATAATTTCCGCAAATTTACATTAATTTTTTATCGGAGCGATGGTTTTTTCGCTTTAATTGATTGGATAACCTCTTTGTCATCCTGAGCGTGAGCGAAGGATCTATTGTACGAGCGACACATTGCCAGGCGCTTGTTTAGAACGCGGGTAGATCCTTCGCTATCGCTCAGGATGACAACAGTTTTGTGCGTTTATTTTTTATACGCCGCGATACCGCTCTCCAAAAACTTCAAATAGCTTTCCACATCGTAATCAGCCGGCGATGGGGCTATTTCCTGGCCGTTTTTGTCTTTAAGCATATTGCCGTCGCTATCAAGCAATACATAAAGTGGTTGTGAGTTAGAGTTGAATCTTGATGCTTCCAGGTCGCTCCATTTGCCGCCCAGGGTGGTTATATTTTTCCCGCTGTAGGTTGAAACAAATTGTTCATTTGCGGGCAAGGCTGCCTTATCGTCCACCACTAATTGCAGCATTACAAAATCATTTTTTAAGTGGTTGAACACGCGTGCATCGGTCCATACGTTGGCTTCCATTTTGCGGCAGTTAACACAGTTAAAACCTGTAAAATCAATAAATATGGGTTTATGTTCATCCTTTGAAGCTTGCAAAGCCTGAGCATAATCATACCACGCATCCAATCCCCTTGTTCTAATACGGGTATAGTTATCCGCATATTTATGGATTGTTGATGATGTGCTGGTAGGTGTAGTGTTACTATTTCCTCCCGGTATTTGCGAAAGGTCGAAGTCCTGCGTTGCCATTGGCGGCAAAAAGGCGCTAATGGATTTTAGCGGCGCACCCCATAAACCTGGGATCATGTAAATAACAAAAGCAAAAACTATGATTGACAAAAAGGTGCGCGGTATAGTCAAATAGGGCACATCACTATCGTGCGAAAATTTTATTTTTCCAATAAGGTACAGGCCCATCATCAAACCAATGGCTATCCATAACGATAGGAATATCTCGCGGTCGAACCAGTTCCAGTGATAGGCCAAGTCGACATTTGACAGGAATTTAAGCGCAAAGGCAAGTTCGAGGAACCCGAGTATAACTTTAACACTATTAAGCCATCCGCCCGATTTTGGCAGGCTTTTTAAAGCCGATGGGAACAAGGCGAAAGCAGTAAAAGGTAAGGCCAATGCTAATGAAAAGCCGAGCATACCCACAGCGGGGCCAAGTCGATCCCCTTTTGAAGCGGCATCAACCAATAATGTGCCTATAATAGGGCCTGTGCATGAAAAGGAAACCACCACCAGCGTAGCCGCCATAAAAAATATACCGCTCATGCCACCCTTGTCTGAATTTGCATCCAGCTTATTAGCCAGCGAACTTGGTAGGGTAATTTCAAAAGCCCCCAAAAATGATATGCCAAATACAACCAGCAAGGCAAAAAAGAACAGATTAAATATGCCATTGGTTGCCAGCGCATTCAGCGCATCGGACCCAAATACTACGGAAATAAGCATCCCCAATGCCACATAAATAACAATAATGGATAGGCCGTAAATAAATGATTGTGCAATACCTTTTGCCCGCGAGCCGGCTTTTTTTGTAAAAAAACTAACCGTTAATGGCAGTAAGGGGTAGATACAAGGCATTAAAATGGCGGTAAAGCCGCCTATTAAACCCGCCAGGAAAATGGCCCAAAGCGATTTTGGTTTTTCTTTAGTAATCGCCTTTACAACCGGAGCTTTTTTTGCCAATTCGGCCTGCGCTTTTTTCCTGATGGCTATACTATCGGCAGCTGTTGGTATGCTGGTAAACTGTACATCACTTGTTGACGAGGTATCAGCTTTTTGAGCATGTACAAATACAGGAACAGTTAAGAAACCAATAATGGTTAAGCAGACAATTAATAAATAACGCAGTAAAAACCGGTTGTTGGTCAATTTCATGTTAGAGAAGTATTTTATTTACCTACCGGGATGGAAAAATCAACATCATCCGGCGGCAGGCATTTATGATCGTTACAGGTCATATATTCAAGGCTACCCTTAACAACGGTAGCACCGGCAGTTTTTAATTTTATTTTTTGCTGAAAGGTAACTGTTTTTTCAAAATAGCTTACATCCATTTTAAATGAAGGCTCATATTTTGAAATGGGGGCTGGTTCAACAGTTTTGCCAACCAAGGTATAATCTTTTGATGCCGGGAAGGTGAACGATGTTTTTATTGGGCCGCCATCCTTTACGTTTAATGAGTATATGTGCCAGCCATCATCAATAGTAGCCCTTAAAAATATCACAGCTTCAGTAGTGCTGATCCTTTTTGCGCCATAGGCCCATTTCACAGGGGTTTCAATTTGTGCAAAAGCGCCTGCGCTTATCATTAATACGGTTATCAGTAATAATAACTTCTTCATCTTTTTTTGTTTATTGGTTCATTTGTTCACTCGTTCATTGGTAAATATCAGCAGTTCAGCGCAGGCTACAATTATGATTATACGCCTTGCACAAATGAACTAATGAGCCAGTGAACTAATGAACGTTTTTTTTATTTAAAAATTCAATTTCTTTAAAGCTAAACTCTGTTTCAACGCCTTTATTATTTTCAACTACTAAAAGTCCTGCATCCCTTACACCGGTTATCTTCCCATCAAAAATATCATCATTTGATCTGAAAGCATGTTCTTCGTTTAACCAGTATAGTCGTTTTAAATATGTTTCCCTTACAAAGGATATTTTCCCGGCCTTTAAATTCAAATAGTAAGCTTCAATATTGCGGCAAATGTCGGATAATAAAGTTTTCAAATCATAATCTTGTTGTAAGATTTGTTTTACCGATATTGGATTAGGCACCCACTGCGGGAAACTATCCTGGTTCACATCCAAACCACCAATCACACGGTCAATAGCATCCTGGAAATCCTGCATATCAACTGCCTCTTTGTTTTTACGGGCGGCTATCAAAGCAGCTTCGTTACAAACGTTAGCAATTTCAGCACCTGCAAAACCCGGTGTTTGTGCCGATAATTTTTTAGCGTCAACGCCTTCGGCCAGTTTAACCGGTTTTAAGTGTACTTTAAATATTTGCTCGCGGCCAATCAGATCCGGTTTATCAATTGATACCTGCCTGTCGAAACGTCCCGGGCGCAATAAAGCCGAATCCAATACGTCAGGACGGTTAGTAGCAGCCAGTATGATGATACCTGAGTCGGTACCGAAACCATCCATCTCAACCAATAACTGGTTCAGCGTGTTTTCGCGTTCATCATTACCGCCTACAATATTGTTTTTACCACGGGCACGGCCAATGGCGTCAATTTCATCAATAAATATGATACATGGGGCCTTATCCTTAGCCTGGCGGAACAAGTCACGAACACGTGATGCGCCTACACCAACAAACATCTCCACAAAATCAGAACCCGACAGCGAGAAGAATGGCACTTGTGCCTCGCCTGCAACGGCTTTTGCTAATAATGTTTTACCTGTACCCGGCGAACCAACCAGCAACGCACCTTTAGGTATTTTACCACCCAGGTTGGTGTATTTTTTAGGATTTTTAAGGAAGTCGACAATTTCCATTACTTCCTGCTTGGCTTCTTCAAGCCCGGCTACATCATTAAATGTTACCGATACCTGGGCCTCTTTATCAAACAAAGTAGCCTTTGATTTGCCGATATTAAATATCTGGCCACCCGGCCCGCCGCCTGAGCCGCCCGACATGCGGCGCATAACAAATATCCACAAGCCTACAACCAGTACAACCATTATAACTATTTGTACCAATGGGTTCGAAAAAAGACTTGCGTTTTCCCTGTATTCAATAGGCACTTTCTGCGCATCGGGAACGTCCTTTTGAGCGGCCGCTATTGATTGCTTTAAACTTTCGTATGAAGCATCGGTAAATTCATATAAAGGGCTCTCGCCGTTGCCTAATACATTTTGTTGTTTAACAAGGTCAACGTATGGAGACTTAGTTAAGCTTCCCTTTTTAATGTACACATCTGCTGTAACATAGTCGCCGTTTTTTGAAGCTACAATTTTCTCAACATCACCTGTTTTCAATGTCGTGGTTAAAAACTCTTGTTCAGTGATCTGCTTGCCACCGCCGGAGTTTATCATATACATGAAAACAAACATGGCCACAAGCAAAACGCCGTATATCCACATAAAATTAGGTGGTTTTACGTTCTTTTTATTTGATAGCTTACGTATAGGGCGTGGTTTTTCCAATTTACTATTTTTATTATCTTTCATTTCTTTACAAGCACAAACTTACAATTTACAATTTAAACATTAACAAGGGGTATAGGCGCTTGTATATCAGGCGCTTCTGTAATTTTTGATCTCTGCATCACCCCACAGCTCTTCTACACCATAAAATTCACGTTTATCCGTCCTGAAAATGTGTATCACCACATCTACATAATCCAGCAGTATCCATTCGCTATACTCAAGCCCTTCCTTGCGCCAGGGTTCTTGCTGTGTAGCTTTGTAGATCTCTTCTTCAACACTATTTGCAATTGCTCGTACTTGTGTGGTTGAGTCAGCATGGCAGATAACGAAGTAATCTGATACTGAGCTGAAAATATTCCGGAGGTCTAACCTGACAATGTCATTGGCCTTTTTTTCCTGCATGCCATGTATGGCCAATTCAGAAATATATGCGGATTCCTTTAACGCTTTATTTTTTACCATCAAAAAGAATTAGTTTTGAACGTAATTTACTTACAATTTATTATACTTTGCAAAATAACATATTTTCAGGATTATTTGTTGGACAAAATTTGATCATACTTAAAGAAGTTGACTCAACAAATACATTCCTTAAGAATACCTCGTCAAATTCCAAGCCATTGCCTGAAGGAACGGTCATTATGGCAGAAAGCCAGTTTGCCGGCCGTGGGCAGCAACAAAACAAATGGAACAGCGAAGCGGGCAAAAACTTAACCTTCAGCCTGCTGTTAAACCCCACATTTTTGCCCGTTACCGATCAATTCGATCTGACAAGGGCAATAAGCTTAGGCGTGTATGAC
>Ga0206994_1171_pt1 | contig 11919 bp, 10 predicted proteins | sample Alteio_BWMinCont_4_FD_153485 | JGI IMG/M metagenome (GOLD analysis project Ga0206994, IMG submission 153485) | Enriched cells from forest soil in Barre Woods Harvard Forest LTER site, Petersham, Massachusetts, United States -... | ecosystem: Environmental > Terrestrial > Soil > Temperate forest >...
TAAAACAACTAATCAATCCGATAGCAAATCCAAAAAAGAAAGTTTTAATAAAGGCGGGGAAAACATCAGAAAAATCAAGGCTTTTGAATACCTGCAAAAAGTATAAGTGAAAACTTACATCTCCTTTTAGATTTACTGCAATAAATGCCCCATACAGTGAAATAGCATCGCCTGCTATAACTAATAACGGGAGCATCAGGGTGGTAGCTAATACGCGTGTAACTACAATATACTTATAAGGATTTATTCCGGAAACTTCCATAGCATCAATTTGTTCTGTAACCTTCATTGAGGCTAGTTCTGCTCCAATACCGGAGCCTACTTTTCCAGCAAAGATGAGGGCAAAGATGGTAGGGCCAAGCTCACGGACTATTGAAACGGATACCATTGCGGGTAGCCACGACACTGCTCCAAATTCAGCAAGTGTTGGCCTAGATTGTATAGTCATCACCAGCCCTAAAATAAGCCCTGTAATAGCAATTAAAGGAAATGACTTGTATCCTATTAAGTAAGATTGTTTGACAAATTCATTAAACTCGTAACGGGGTCTAACTAACTCCCTGAAAAAGCGAAACGTAAATCTTGTCAATAGAGTAACTTCTTCAAAAAAACCTTTTAATACATTCGTATTCGGGTTATCTGAAGGTTCAATTGCCTTATCCGATGTTAATTTAAGTTTGATGGTGTGTGTTTTTGTTTGATTAAAGAGAACTTGACTGATGATGGTACTGTATTTCCTAATAGAAATCCCCAAGGTTTTAAAGGCTCAATATGGTCGAAAATAACTTTTAGAATAGCTATTAAAGGAATAGCCAAAAACATTCCGGGAATGCCCCATAATGCCCCGCCAATAAGAACTACAATGATAGAGATAAGCGCATTTATTTTTACTCTTGATGCAACAATCCTTGGAATGATATAATGGTTATCAATAAACTGTATAAATATGTACACAATGAAAACCAAAATAGGATAGGTAATGGAACTCTTAGTTACAAAAGCAATGCTCATTGGCAATGCAATAGCGATAATTCCTCCAACATAAGGGATGATATTAAGAATGGCCCCGGTAATTCCGAGGATAATGGCATAATCAATACCCAGTAATAAAAGTCCTGTTGAATTCAGAACGCTAATGATTACCATTTCAAAGAAAAGCCCAACCAGATAACTCTGAATAATTTTTTTTGAGTTTGTTAATACTTCCGCAACTGCAAAATGATGTTCAATACGGAAAAGTTTACGGATAAATTCAATGAGCAGAGGCTTATAATAAAGTATCATAAATAAATAAACCGGCAGTAATACCCCAGTGAGCAACATTTGCCCGGCTTCTGTAAGCTTTTCGCCTACCACTAGGTTACTTATGGCCTGCGTTTGGGTTAATGTAATCCATTCATTTATTCTCGAAATTTTGATATTGAACTTTTCTGAAATCCATTTTACAATTTGGCTGCTTGTTAAATTGAACTTTAACTTCAGCACCGGATAGGTGTCACTAAGCATACCAATTTGCGAGGAAATAATGTAAATAACTCCCAACACCACAAAAATTGCCAGGATTACGGCAATTGAAATGGAAATTATTTTATTCACTCTTTTTTGGAGTAAATAATTAACAATAGGATTCAATAGAATAGCAATTATAACCGCGTATACAATGGGAACAATAATCCGCTGACCGATATATAATGTAAATACGAACGCAAAAATGCCAATAAATATTAAAGCTGTTTTAGCATAAAAGGGTGTTTTATAAATGCTGTCCATTTTTTATGACTCCTGATTAAACAAGTTTATTACTAACTAGATGGGCTCAGAATAAGTTTTAATGTTTGCCTCTTTCACCACCGCCATGTTGTCCACCGCCACCTGACTGCGATCTTGCAGCTTGTTGAGGTTGTCTCTGCATTCCTCCATTTTGATGCTGCATAGCAGGCCGGCTTTGCATAGTACTATGTTGTTGTGAAGCAGGTTTGGCCATGGTACTATGTTGTTGTGGGCTTGGAGCATTTGCGGGAGACGAATGTGCCATAGCCGGATTATTGATATGATTAGCAGCTGTGGTATGGCTAGTATTTGCGGCATGGATAGTGCTTATGGAATGTCCCGAAGAATTGTACCTGTCCCCGCCAACAGTGGTTCTAGCTGTTGTTGCGGGACTACCATGGTTTACCGATGCAAGTTGATTCCTGTTTGTACTTGCGCTTTGCTGATGACTTTGCTGTGCAGAAGTAGGCTGTGCGTGATGTTCAGCCATAGCAGACCGTTCACCGGCTGTAGGCTGTGCTTCAACTCCACCATGTCCATTAAAACTACTACGATTTGAATTATTATTAATTACGGTTCTATCTACATAGGTATTATGGATTCCACCACCTACATGCCATATAGCGGTATTATACTGAAATCTGCCACCTTGCCATCTTCCACCATAAAAGCCCGAGCCTCCATAGCCATAGCCATAACATACTCCGCCATAAAAGCCTACATGTTCTCCCCAATAACCGCCATTCCAAAAATAGCCGCCATTTACAAATCCCCAATAGCCGGGAGTCCAAAGAAAACCTTCCTGGGGAGGAGCCACCCATACTCCGGGTACCCAATAATAGCCATTAGAACCATAAGCCCAATAACCCGGCGACCATAAATACCCATCATTGGTACATGGCGGTTGGGCGTAAACTGGAAGTTCAGGAGGAGCTATTTCAATACTTACCCCGACAGCTTGCGCATTTGTTTTAAGGGCTCCAAAAATGGAACATATTCCAATAACCAGTATTATTAACTTTTTCATGATTTTTGATATTTAATATAAGTAATTAGAGGGTGCTTTTCAAAGATTAATTATTTAAAGCATAGGGCACAAATAATCAGGGTGTTAATTATGGTGATATCCGTCGTGATGGTCATGCCAGCGATGTCCATGATACACAAAGCAACCTTGCATGGAGACTAGTGCCAACAAGCACAATATAAGAAGTAGTTTTTTCATTTTGATTGTTATTTGTTTATGGCTGTAAAATTAGACCTCCTGCGTGGAAGGGATGTTACACAAGCTAACCTAAAGGTTACATGTTTCACACATTACTATCGCTACTTTTTGGTAACAGTTAAATTTATTTTCTTTCTGTCCTTTTTATATTTTTCCCTGGGGCTTTCATTGTTCAACCTATTCATTTTCCCATAAGCCTTTAGTAGATAGTCTGGCAACTCTCCTTTATATGTTATTTTATAAAACGAAAAACCATTGTAAGGAATAATATTTTGTGCAGGCGCAAACATTATTCTTTTAATAACTCCTTCTACCTTAAAATAAGAGAGGAAATCATTTTCCCTTGTCTTGTTTAATTTATTGAATTGAGTATTTATAAGAACGGTACTAATTAAATTACTGCACTTTCCCTGCACAGTAAATACCAGGGATTGCGTAAGGTGTTTGTTTAAATACTCATTGAACAAAGAGTCCTTCACGGATATTTTATCTACATAAAGGCTATCGGCTATTGACCAACGTCCACCAACTTTTTGGGAATTAAGTGACAGGTAGTATTTTTTCTTGGCTTCAAAAAATAAAATATATTCCTTTTCCTTTGTCTCATATTGTTGTGGTGTTATAGTAATAGATGAGTTCGGGTTTTCAGCGAGGTATTTTGCCAATTTATCCATAAATTTTTCCTCAGCCGGTTGTATGGAGCTTTGCCTCATCGCCCATTGAAGTGTAAATGATTTTTCAATGATGCTTTCCTGGGTTTTCACATCTGTTCTATATGGTGTTGTGAGTGGTTTTACAAAAATATTGTGTAGGGTACTAAATAAAACATCATGCAGATGAAAAGTAGGAGTATTTAAATTGCCAGTTACGGGAATTTGATAATCAATAACATTACCACGGTCGCGAATAAAGTATATAACCAACCACATAGGAATCCAGTGGTTAGCTTTATTTTTCAATCGTTTCGTTTCACGCGGGTCAATTATGAGCAGATGATTTTCACTTTGAATTATACCATTTCTTACCTTCCACAACCCAGTAAATTCTACAGTTCCTCTATCCATTGGAAAAGAAGTATAGGCAATCAGGTAAGGATTAAATAAGGCAATTGGGATTTTTCCAAAATGGAAATCCACATCAAAATCTATACTATCTCTTGGGTTAATACTTGCAAGTACGGATATATTGCCGTAAGGCTTTATTCCCGATTTAATGAAGAATTTTATTCTCCCCTTCCTTTGATTAATAGAATCAGCCGCAATATATAATGGATTTGCATCTACAGAAAATTCTTCGCTTTGGGAATAATCATTAAATTTAATATCCCCTTTATTAATTGCCAGTTTATTAATCTTGTATTCGCTCTTAAAGAAATTTTTTGATAAATCTATCAAATAATGCGCCAGTTCAATTATAATGTTGAATTGCTTTGGATCTGCATCTACAGATGTAACATTGCCTCCATTTTTGCCGAACATGGTTTGTATGTTATCCAAATAATCATACTTTTCATATTTAAAATAGGGGTGGGTAAGTACTATTGAATCAAGACTATATAGATGCTTCTCAGGGTTTACTTCATTCATGGCAAATACAAATTTGTCGAAAGACAAATAATTGTCATCCGGAGTTTTTCCAAAATGAAAATCATTAATTTGTATGCGTCCTTTGGTATCCTGGTTTTCTTCATTATTAAAATTACCCGACGATTGCAGATTCGCATCTAAATTGGCGGAAAAGACTCCATAATTGATGATGTCCTTTAGATATTGTTGAATAATTGATAGGTTGTACTTATGAGCAATAACTACATACCGGTAATCGAGAGTATTTAAATTAATAGTGAAATTACCATTCATCTCACCCGTGCCCGTACCTGCCGAAAAGGAAAATTTCGTGCCAAGTGTGTCCTCATTCCAATACTTGCCTGGGCTTTCAAAATTTACATTTTTTATGAAATAGTGCACATGCGCCAATGTATCGTGAAAATAGAAAACACCGTTATTTATTTTGACATTAAGAATATTGAATTGGACTACTGGCTTGTTTGCCTGTTGTGCAATCGGTGTGGTATCCTTTTTTGCAAATCGCAGGATTAAATCTGTAAAATTGAAATTATCCTTTCCATTAAGAATAACGGTTCCCCGGGGATTATCTATCGAAACATCCGTTATTTCGTACGTTTTAGAAATTATTTTCCGTATGGCAAAACTCACACTTATCGCATCTGCTGAAAAGAAAATGCTATCGCTTTTTGCCTCATATATTTTAAGATGGTTGAAATGAATATATCCTGTAAATGGATTTATATATGCCCAGTTCATTTTAACTTGTCTTCCTGTATACTTCACACTATATTTTTCCACCAAATACTTGGTAATGGGAGATATAAAGATAATAAGGAGCGTAGGTATGATAATAAGAATTCCACCAATTATAAGAAGTTGTTTTTTTACACGGCGAGGGAATTTCATGGTGCAGAATAATTCGTATAAAAATCGGATTATCTGCTCTGGGCCATATTACATAACTTTGGAAAATAGTTGCATAATTCACATATGAGCTCTACCAATCAGAGATTGCTTCCATGTTTTGCAATTACAATAGTATATTCATTCGGAATTATCCCTTTCCCATAAGTTTTGGAATATACTTTGGTAAACTCAGCGCCGAAATAGAGAATAATGGCAGAGTAGTATACCCATCCAAGAATTAAAATAACAGAACCCGCGGCTCCATAAACTGAACCCATACCTGAACTACTCAGATAAGCGCTGATTAAATACTTGCCTCCCGTAAAAAAAATGGCTGTAAGGGAGGCCCCAATCAGGCTGTGGCGAAAGGATACTTTACCATCGGGCAGTGCTTTGAAAATAGCGACAAAAAGGAATGTAATTAAAATATATAGCAAAAGAAAACTAAATACATGATATAAATAAATGGTTTCGGGAGGGTGATAAGGTATCATTCTTCTATTAAGAATATCTGCTATAGAGTTAATAAACAAACCAACCAGCAATAGGAATCCGGCGGCAGCTATCATAAAAAATGACATTATGCGGTTTATTAAAAATCGCATCAGTCCGCGTTTGGGTTTTGCTTTTATTCCCCATATATAATTTATGGAATCCTGAATTTCAGCAAATACCCCGGAGGCACCGATAATCAATACAATTACCCCTATGATAGTGGCAAATGTATTATGAAAAGTAACATTTACACTTTTAATAATTTCCTGGATTTGCAAAGCTGCTTTACTGCCTACAAAGCCTTGAATCTGCCCATATAGTTCACCCCGTATAGCTTCCGGGCCGTAATATATTCCGCAAAGGGACGTAACAATAATAACCAAAGGTGGAAGCGAAAAAATGGTGTAATACGATAAGGCGGCGCTTAGTTTTAAAACATTATCGTTGATAAATTCACTAAATGTTTGCTTGAAAACGTAAGCAATTTTTTTGAGTTTTTCTTTAAGTTTCATATTAATTTTTTTCAGACATGTTAATTTTATGTCGCTTTCCTTCATGTATATTTACCACCCATTCACCTGTACTGAAGCCAATGGCAGCGCCAAGAATTTCATCAGATGCCCAGTGCTCATTCTGATAGATACGCGAGAATAAAGTGAACGCGGCAGGCACAAATGCCATAATTTTTGAGAAGGTGGAACTGGTATGCCTGTAGGTAATTATGGAGAGTGCAAAGGCCAGAGTGGCATCACTGCTGGGCATAGACTCAAAATTTGTTTTAAATAGAGCGAAAGGGTGATAGTAGAAGGCTCCCTTATACGCATTGGGACTTGCTCTGCCGATGCCTGCTTTAAGTATCATGCTAATCAACTCTGAATAAACTCCTGCCTGAATTAGTTCAATGTCTACCTTTTTGGCTTCTGTATTATGGGTTATCAATGTATACCCGAAAGAAATGGCCGTTAATGTACCGGTAAAATACCATTCGCCATAAATGTTGCCAATTACAACCGGAACCGTGTAGTAGGAATTTTGGTGGGTTTGCGTGACATAGTTAAAAGTATGGTCAAGAGACATAGTTGCAGCAGTTGCAGTTAATACTAAACCAAATCTGAGCCAGTCGGCTTTATGCCATCTTGTAGGTGTTTCTACAAAAAGAACTGTCTCATACTTAAATTGGCTGAACCCATAAAATTTTCTATCTGATTTCTTTTGGAGCAAACTGTCCTTTTTTGTTTCCTTTCTTGAAATAGTGTCCTTAATAACCAACTGGACTATTTTCCCAAGCTTTTGCACCAATGTAGTATCTTTCTTTATAATCGTATCCTTTGCAATTTCCTGTGCAGAGACATCCATTGAAAACCCAAATAAACAGAATGGAAATAACCAAATAAGATGTTTGATATTCATTTTATTTGGTTATGATGCTTATTCTCCATTGCGAGAATGGGCGTTGGTTCAGTATATCCTTTTCCCCTGAATAATCCTGAATAATACCGCAATAACTGCCAGTACAAGTAGTATGTGAATTAATCCTCCGGCATTATAACCGAGGTAGCCAATAGCCCAAAGTATTACTAATACTACGGCCATGATATAAAGTAAGTTTCCCATGATTTTTGTTTTATTGGTATTAGTTATTTTGATACGTTTTGTCAGGATCATTAGCGATTACCAAATTCTCAATAGCCATAGTATTAATAATATCAGTGCTATTACAAGCAGCAAATTTACTAACCCACCCAAGCCAAATCCTCCGGCTAAAATGCCAATTAGCCATAGGATTAATATTACAACTATAACTATCCATAATAAACTCAAGGCGGCTCTTTCAGAAGAACCACCATCATCTCCCGTACTTGCAGATATGGCTTCCTTATTTCCTAAAACAAGGCCTTGGCTAATATTATTAGTCGCATAGGTATTTGCGATAAGAATATTTTTGCCGGTGGAGGCAGAATTGATTGTACTCCCGGTTAGCTGTGCTTTTTGTGAAGCAATTACTGGAACATTTATTGTAATAGGATTTTCTGATTTTGTTATTGCAGGCGTTATAATTTGCTGCGTAGCTTTTGCAGGTATTCCGGCAATAGCAGGAATAGTTTTTATTTTGCCGATATTATCAACAAAATAACCGTTCCTGTAGTGCCTTTTTGTAAATGCAAGTTTTGATGAATTGCTACATGAGGAAAATAATATTCCTGCAAAAACAAATAATATTAACGGGACGTGTATTTTTTTCATGGTGTAGTTTTTAAAGTTCTGTTTATTTAATTTTTATTGGTTAAGCAATTTGAAGAGTTCTGTCAAATCGGGGGATAAAATAATATCCGTCCTGCGATTGCTGGCTCTACCTTCAGCAGTTGAATTTGTAGCTACCGGTTGATATTTTGACCTGCCTGAAGCAATAATAGTATTAGGGTCCACCTGGTAATCCTTGATGAGAATGCGGACAATAGAAGTAGCACGTGCTGTGCTAAGCGCCCAATTATCTTCATATTTTCCGGTCATAGGAATACTGTCCGTATGACCTTCCACATCTATTGTGATCCCGAAAGTTGTATTAAGAACAGTTGCCAGGGTTTTTAACGCATCTTTACCTTGAGGGTTAACTACAGCGCTGCCTGATGTAAATAAGAGTTTTTCCTGGAGTGAAACATACAGTTTACCATCTTTTAAGGTAACTGTTAATTCATCGGGCTTAAAGTTGATTAAGGCATCTGCAACAGTCTTTTTTAATTTATTCATAACATCCTTTTGTGCCTGAATAAGTGCTTCCAAAGTCTTCAATCGCTTTGCCTGATCTGCAATAGTCATATTGGAATTTGCTTCGTTCGTTTGGTAACTGATGGAAAGGTCATTAATTGAATTTTTCAAATCCGTTTTATCTTTTTCAAGCGAGGCTACTTGGGAGTTACAGTTATTCAACTGCGAGTGAGTTCCACTACTGTCCGCTTGCAGGTTTTTCACTCTTTTTTGGGAACTGATTAATTCCTTTTTAGGAACGCAGGCTGCAAAAAGCAGGATGATACCGGATACAAGTACAATGTGTTTTTTCATGATGTATTTTTGAGTTTAATAAGTTATTACAGATGCTTCAGGATACCTTACAAGCCAGGTTTTTAGCGATTCTATGTTTGTCAGGTATATAAGAGTTTTATAGTCTAAACGGACCTTTATTGATTTCTGTTTCGAGGTGGTGGCAATATCTTTTATTTTGGTTTTCATTGTTTTATTATTATATGAATTATTAGAGTACAAAGGTGGCTATCTTTGAAACCTGAAGTGTTACATAATGATATAAAATAGTTGTATAATTCACACAATATGAATTACATTTTTATGATTAAAAAATCAATTCTGTGCAATCAGTTTACGCGATTGTATCAACATGTTATTATTTGTTTGTAATGCATCATTTATGCTAATGAAAGTATATTTGAGGATGGCTTCGGATAAATGGTAGCTGCTTCCCCCGCATTTCCTCTATTGATAAAGGAAATACCTAAAATTATGCAATCGCAGGGTGCCATCAAGCAATATCATTCATTGTAGTAGTTGTTACAGCCCCATTGTTGAGAAAAGAACAAAATTAGCTACAGTTCCCAGCGCGGGAACATGTGCGAAATTTAAAGATGGTATTAAGAATAGTATATATATTGTTAATAGTTTAAGGCGTTTTGCATTCATTTTTGAAAAATTATTTGTGAAGTAATTTTTGCAACACAAAATTGCAGATGTTACTTTTGCTGCCTGCTGTATAACTTTAGAAAGAAGTTATGTAATTCACACATTCTGAAAAAGAAATAGGAGGAAGAAAAAATCACATCCGCTCCATATACCAATTTAAGGTTTTTTCCATTTTTTTATACTCGAAAATAGTAGTTATAATTTTTTGCAAGCGCGTGAAGGCTGTTTCACTTTTCACAACATAATCAAAAGCTCTATGATGAATGCAATTTACTGCTACTTCAATTTTATCCTGCGAGGATAGTATAACAACCGAGATGTCAGGGTGTATGGCCTTAATTTTATCCAGAGTTTGCATTCCGTTCATAGCAGTCTTATCAATGCCGTCGAGATGATAATCCAATATAATCACATCCGGATTATGTGATAAATTATCCATACAAAGTTCCCCGGTGGCGTAAGTCTCAATAATAAAATCGGCATGTTGTAAAAATTCAATTTCCAATGACTTTAAAAATACGGCGTCATCGTCTACCAGGAAAAGCTTTATTTTTTCATTTTTCATAATGGGGCATTTTTAATCATATCAAACTCTATTTCCAATTCTTTACACGCCTGGGCGCAAATATTTTCAATCTGTCGCACAAGGTCAGGTATCCCATCTGCCTGTTGTTGATTGCTTGCAAACTCCTGAACCTTCTTTGCCATGTTTTCAAAATCTATATTAATACCCATTATTGAAAATGAAGGAATCATTTTATGAATGGCCCCGTACAATGAATCCCAGTCCTTATCTAGGAGGCTTTGTTTCATGGTAACAACTAATGGTGGGGTTTGTTCCAGGTAAAGCGATATCATTTCCATCATCAGTTTGGGATTAGATTTTGTACGGTGAATTAAATAAGCAAGGTCAATGCATTTTATTTTGTTGCTTTGAAAACTCCCTATCCCTTTATTTCCGGTAATTTTTGCCCCTTGTGGCTTTTTAACTAATGTAATTATTTTACTATACAATAATCTTTCGTCAACGGGTTTGGCGATATAATCATTCATGCCAACCGCTTTGCATTTTTCAAGATCAACCGTTGTTACATCAGCAGTTAAAGCTATAATAGGAATTTTAGAGTTTAGCTTGTTTCGGATATAATCCGTTGCCTCAAACCCATTCATTTCTGGCATCTGCAAGTCCATCAGCACAATATCGTAAGATTTCGTTTGGAGTTTTTCTATGGATATTTTTCCGTTGGAAACAATATCGCGTTCAAACCCGAAGTCATCTAAAAGAGTTTTCATTAATAATTGATTGAGCGCTATGTCTTCCACCACCAATACTTTGATGTTTTTTATATCCGTATCTAATTCCAATAATTCTGTTTCCAAAGGAGCCTCTTCTTTTGTTTTCTGAAAACTTAATATGAAACTGAAGGTGGAACCCTCATCAACTTTACTTTTTACATTGATACTTCCCCCTTGAGGCTCTACTAATTGTTTAACAATAGCGAGACCTAGCCCCGTTCCACCATACAACCATGAAGTGCCGCTGGACGCCTGCTGAAAGTTTTCAAATATTTTATCTATTTTACTTTCAGGTATTCCTATTCCTGTGTCGCTAACAGCAAATTGTACCGTCGCTTTCTCCTCATCCTCTTCCAGCAAACGGACACTTACCGTAATTTCCCCTTTTGATGTAAATTTCACAGCATTGCTAACCAAGTTTAAAATAATCTGGTGCAAACGCACTGGGTCTCCAACCAATATTTCCGGAATGTTCGTGTCATATTCTTTAATTAATACCAAATTCTTTTCTTGTATCTTGGTCTCAAACAAATGAATCATAGCAGATATGGACAATGCCATTTTGAAAGGTACTTGCTCAAATGTCATTTTACCGGCATCCACCTTTGCCAGGTCGAGTATATCGTTAATAAGTACGATTAATGAATCGCCGCTCATTTTTATCGCCATTAAATATTCCTTTTGCTTAGCTGATAGTTCTGTCTTCAATACCACTTTTGTAAATCCTATAATGGCATTCATCGGGGTACGGATTTCATGACTCATGTTTGACAAAAACTGTTGTTTCGCTTTCACCGCATCTTCTGCTATTCGCCTGGCCGTTTCGGCTTTGCTTTTTGCAACCTGGGCAATTCCTGTAGCTAACTCCGCAAATACTTTCGCTTCTATCAGCTCCTTTTCTATTTTTTTCAAATCGGTTATATCCCTTGCTACTACTACAGCACCAAGTACTTTACCCTCTTCATCTTT
>Ga0206994_1157_pt2 | contig 11863 bp, 8 predicted proteins | sample Alteio_BWMinCont_4_FD_153485 | JGI IMG/M metagenome (GOLD analysis project Ga0206994, IMG submission 153485) | Enriched cells from forest soil in Barre Woods Harvard Forest LTER site, Petersham, Massachusetts, United States -... | ecosystem: Environmental > Terrestrial > Soil > Temperate forest >...
ATAATGCTCACCTTTAAGTATTAAATCTTATTTAGTATGTTTCATTGCATCATCTTTCGCGATAGCAAATCTCTGTTTAATTAAATCAATTTCTTTTTTGGGCGTTTCAATGCCCTGTTTTGATTTCTTCTGAAATACATGCAATATATAAATATCATTGCCCAGTTTCAATGCATACACAGCACGGTATGTATTTTTGTTATAGTTGCTTATAATTTCCAATATCCCAGAACCTATGCCTTTTAAAGGCTTTGCGTTGAGCGGAGTTTTTTCCTTCTTGTACTTGATGAAGAGAAAACCCCATTTCACGCTGAACCCTCTTTGGTAATTTTTTTAAATCATCTAATGATGAACCAAGCCATGTGATCGCTCTTAAATTGATATCCATTTTTTTACTCTCAGTTATAATTATAGCAATTATTTCATATTTATACTAATTTTGGTATAAACAATCAGCCGTCCTCGGTAACATTTGATTATTTAAACCGGGAACCCACGCCAGGATAGAGATTGTAAACAAACCAGAAACTATTTTTCACCTAAATTCGGCAGTTAAGATCGGCCGAGAGAGGCTACTGCACTGAATCTATGAATTTTTTGGTTCTTCTCCGGTCTTATGAGGTAAGAAAAGGATACCAATAAGCCATAACTTTCTGTTTAATAAAGGTTCAAAGGACTTTATTACAAGGAACGTTTATTTCCCGCCAGAAATTACGAATATTGTTGATGATTACATGAAACCAGGCGGTGTTCCTGGCGCCTAAAGAGATACACAAGAAACTGGATTAGTTGAAAAGGAAAATACACAATGAGGGAGGAACTACTCGTTGATCATACAAGTAACTAGGTATAAAGTTGCGGTTTTGTTAGATTACCCATTATGACAAATTGAGGATATAATTATGCTAAGCCATCAACTGATTAACGCCGCTGTCCAGGGTAAAACTGAGACTGTGCAGTCATTATTAAAGCAAAAGGCGGAGATCGACGACCAAGACCAATATGGTAATACTGCACTCGCAGAGGCAGCCGGTAATGGCCACTCAGAGACGGTTCGTTTGTTATTGGCACAAGGGGCCAATATCAATCTTCAACGCAAGTACGGTCGGACTGCACTCATAAAGGCAGCCTCTGAAGGCCAAACAGAGACCGTACGTTTATTATTAGACAAAAAAGGGGAAATTAATCATTGCGACGAATTTGGTTATACTGCACTATTTTTTAGTTATACAGAGACTGTTCGGTTATTATTAGACCGAAAGGCGGAGATTAACCATCAAAGTGCAATGGGTGTTACTGCACTCATGAGGGCTGTTAATTTTGGCGATACAGAGACCGTACAGTTATTATTAGACCGAAAGGCAAAGATTAATTCTCAAGAAATATTTGGACAGACTGCACTTATGATGGCTTCCAAAAATGGCCGGGCGAAGATAGTAGACTTATTGCTAGAAAAAAAAGCGGAGATTGACTATGACTGCTCTGGTGCGACTGCATTGAAGGTAGCTGTTCACAATGGCCATTTGGAAACCGTTAGTGAGTTATTGTGTCATGGCGCTAAAATCAACTATGAAAATGAGATATGGCTTCATGTAGCTGCGAAAAGTGGTCATCTTAATATTGTTAAAATCATCCAGGAAGAAGTAGAAGAACGAAAAACATATGCAGAAAGAAAAAACTTAACTTTTAAGTTTTTTTCAGAGAGAAGAAAATTGGCCCCGGCCACTGTTTCACCCAGCAAGCCCCCCTCACACAAGCGAAAAAGGCTGAGTACAGGAGAAAGTGTTCCCGAACTGCATAAAAGAAACAGCCCACTGGGTGAAACAGCAGCTGCGGCCAACACGCCGGATGAAGACGAGATGCCCAACATTTATTTCCCGCCAGAAATTACGAATATTGTTGATGATTACATGAGACCAGGCGGTGTTCCTAAGTTAGGCAAAAAATAAAGTGACTTTATTTACCTTTCTTAATAACAGCCCATCGTCTTACAATACTTGCCTTACTATCAGACTTTTTACACCCTCCAAAGTTGGATATCGTGTATTGGTTCTCAGGAGTAATATTAAATACTTTAATTTCCTGCAGCCCTACACTTTTACCTACTGATTAACCAATTGAAAAAAATGGGGGGCCATAGGCGTATTTTATATATTAATCATCTAGTTACAGATTTTTTTTCCCTGGGAAAAAATCATTTTAGCATGAGCTGATAAACCACTGCAGTCCTGATCAATGCGCTTTGAATCCCTTCGAATAAGGGATTGTTTACCCTAACTTGCAGATAAGCATCTTTAAGCATCTGTATTGTTTCAATATCTAAATAAAATGCCTCTACTTCAGATAGTTCTGCCTGGTTGATGTTAATGCCTTGATCGACATAATCAATAAAGTCTTTTAATTTCAAGAAAGTGCTTATGGATTCTTTCAACCAACGGCTTTTGCCGTTTAATCCATAGCCGCCCTTGACCAGGGTCAACTGCATCTCAGATTTCATTCGTTTAGGAAACCTTACGGTAATTTTTTTTGTTTTCCGCTCGGTATTCATCAAACAGTCTCTTTGATGTTAAATTCATCTTCTATCGTATTGAATAAATGCTTAAAGACCTTGGTGATTGCTTTTGCAGAAGCCCAATCAACATTGATAAACTTATCACGGTGTTTTTGCAGTCTTGCATCCGATATAACAATTTCAAGTAGTTGCTTTGCAACCTGTGTATTATTGACTTTTCCTAAGTTAACAGACTGAACATCTCTTGACTTAGAATGCGATGGTTTTTTTCCCGCCGCGGCACGAAAACTAGCAAGTGATGTGATCTCATTTTTTGAAGAAAATATCCAGGCGGTAATCTGGTTTTTGGCAATTTTGTCCTTCATGGACACTAATTCTTGAACGAGCTTTAAGTTATTTAATTTGCCTAATTTAATGAGTTCTAAAATAGTTTCATCCGCTTTTAATAAACAAAAATATCGATAGGCTTGTATATTTGAAATACCTAATATTTTTTGGATGAACGCTTCGGTCAATTCTCCTTGATTAGAGTTCTTATGTGCTTCCGCTAACAATGTGAGATTATAATGCCGTTCCCACAAAGAGAGATCCTGCCGATTAATATTTTCTACCCATTGAATATAACGTAGATTGAATTCGTCTGGTTTTTGATTGATTCGAACGGGAATTGTTTTCTGGTTTGCAAGAACAGCTGCCCAATACCTTCTTTCGCCTGTAATGATGTAATACTTTGGGCCGTCTTTATATACTTCAATGGCATTCCTAATGCCAACCCGTTTTATTGATTCAGCTAATTCATTCAGTCGTTCTAAATTCTTTGATTTGGTTTTATAATCTGGGTCTGAATGATTTAAACCATTCATCATTTCATCACGTGTCATTAATAGCTTGCGTGGATTATTAGGATCAGGTTCAATCACATCTAAGGACATCATATCGTAGTGCATTTGCCCTTGATGAGTAGCAGCAGATTGTATAGTATTACGAATTCCATTTGCTAAATCCGGTGCGATGGTAAACCGTTTTTTAATTGACATAGGCGCTCATCCTTTCTTCAATTTCCTGACAGACTAATAACACCTCTTGCTTTGCTACATTTTTATCTGGATACATAAAGATAGAAGGTGGGACCGCTCCGTCTGCATCTGCTTCAGCGTAAATTAATCGCCGGCCAACCTTAGATTCCAGTATATAATTAGGCATTTCATGGGTTAAACTGTCATAGTGGTCTTTATGGATGATCCCGCGTCTATCATATGAATTAGGTAAAACACCTATGAGGTTTAAAGGATTATTATCCGATCGGCGAAGTGTTTCAGATTTCCAAAGGTGGATCATTCCATAGATGCCTTCTATGGGTTGCGGTTCCATGATAGAGGGTATTAGTAAGTCAGTTGCTGCTCGGACAACGCTAATGGTAACAGGGCCTTTTGATGGAGGTGTATCAACAATGATTTTATCGTAACTATTTTTTACTTCATCCAATGATAGAAATTTAGCCAATTGGTCATATACTCTTTGGATCACCTCTTCGCGTCTTACTGCTTCAGCAAGTAGCAGCTTAGAGCTATGAGAGGGCGCAACTTCTAAAGTATCTATGTATGTCCTGTAAGGAAATACCATTTCACCAAAAAATATGCCTGCAATGCTGCTACGACCATCCCAATCTTTATCTTCTGGAGAGGATGGATCATAACTATCATGAATGGGCGGTATTCTCCCTTCTTGTTGATAGGGGTCAATTTCCATTTTAAGGTAGCGATTACTAAAATTGGCTTGAGGATCCATGTCAATTGCTAAAACTCTTTCATTTTTAACAATTGAAAAATATTCAGCAAGAAACCGACTCGTTGTGGTTTTACCCACACCTCCTTTGTTGTTAACAATGGCGATTATTCTCATTGCGTTACCCTTTTTTATCGCCTACAGTATACTAAGTAATATCGTATTCTACAATTCTTAATTTTTTTCAAATAAAAATAGAGAAACACAACTGTGTGTTTATTTTATTTAGTTATTGTTTAATTAGTTTAGCAACCGTAACTTATTGAATTTAATACGTTAAATTCAATAAAGGTGTAGATCAACAGGACCTTAGGTGTAGATGAACAGGACTTCAGGTGTAGATGAACAGGACCTTAGGTGTAGTGTAACAGGACCTTAGGTGTAGATTAACAGGGCCTTGGAAAAAGGCCAAAGGATAACAAGTGTAGGGTTACAGGGTATTAAAATGGATAAAAACAAAAGAAAAACAGAAGGAAACATCATTGATCAAAAAGATGCCGACATCTATCTAAAAAAACATGTTGGTCTTATTCATTGCGAGAACAGGCTTACTTTAATTCAAAGGAAAGTCTGTAATATATTGCTATTCAATGCGTTCGATAACATCAATGATCAAGAAATCCACATTATTCAATTAAAGCAGCTGTGCAGCTTGGTGGGATATAATAGCCATGATACTAAGCTGATTAAAGATTCCATTAAGACGTTGATTTCAACTGTTTTAGAGTGGAACCTTCTTGAAGACCAAAAGTTTTTGAATGAGGACGACTATCCAGAGGATCTCATGGCCTGGAATGCAAGCTCCTTGCTTGCGGGTGCATCCATAAAAAATGGCACTATTAGTTACTCGTATAGTCCTCAAATCAAGCCGGTATTATCTTCCTTAGATATTTATGGGCGTATAAATTTATTTGTTCAATCGAAATTTAACTCTACCTATAGTTTAGTTTTATACGAAAACTGTGTCAGGTTTAAAAACATCAAACAGACCGCTTGGTTTCCTTTGCAATTGTTTAGGTCGTTGATGGGTGTGACAGAAGATAAATATAGTTCATTTAAGGAATTTAAGCGGAATGTTATTGCTGTTGCTGTAAACGAAATCAACCAAAAGTCGGATATTTATATTGAGCCGCAGTTTAGAAGAGCAGGCAGGAACATTACGGCCATACAATTTATCATTTCAGAAAATGACGGCTATCAACCATCATTTCGCAAACCGCGCCAGGTTGTCATAGACAGTTCTCCGCAAAAAGAATCCTCACTATTGGAAAACCTTGTATCGGAGTTTGGCTTGTCAGAACGGCAAGCACAAGAGATTATAAAAGCATTTGACTATCACTATATTCTTCAGAAGATCAATTTGGTTAAATCAAAGAAGAACATTAAACACAGTGGTGCTTATCTTGTTTCTGCTTTACAAAAAGATTACAGAGACAATGAAAATAAAGTGCCAAAAGTAGTCACTCTGCCTATGGAAAATTCCTCAGTCCGTGAGGCGAAGGCAGCCTCTGAGATAGCACCCTTAAAAAATAAATATATTTTGTATAAACTTAAAAAATATAAGGGCTTTATTGAACAGCAAGCGGATACTATTCAGTCTAAAATACAGGATGCTTTTGTGCAATTCTTGAAACCTAACGCACAACTTTACAAAACGTATCAAAGAAAAAATTTGTCCTCACCGTTTGTTATTACAGAATTTATAGCGTTTTTAGAAACACATTTTTCTGAGATCATTGGTGAATACATGACATTTGATGATTATTTGACATCGGAGGAGGGATGTTAGACAGAGGGTGTCCGCAGCAAGCATCTATCGAACATTTAACCTACACAGCAGCAGTCAAGCTAAAGAAGACCCTAGGACATTTGCCGCAGCCAATGATCGCTTCTGCTGCGACCGGTTTAGTCAACGGCTGGGTCCACATCACGTTCCCGGAAATGCGGCGCAGCATACTAAAGCGGGCGCCGACACCGGCGGAGGTTGCGCTTTGTTTTATTGGTAGGGCGGGCAGTCTGTCAATGTTCCAAACAACCCCTGCGTCATAATAACCATACAATTGGACTGTTTGAAAAAGAACATTATCAGGAGGGTATACGTCAAGGCGTAGTTCTGCACTGCCAGCCGCACCACGGTCGCCTAAAATTTCAGCGGGATCATAGCCCCTTCCTAATTGACTACCGCCAAAACCATATTGTTCTTCAACGAGCAGAGGATTATAGGAATATTGGCCTTGGCCTAGTATGAAAGCTGAAACAGGCCCTTTAATGGTTTGGGTACGCGATACCGTTGCATTCCATTTAGTAAATATTCCGTCTGCACCAAAATGCGATGTTTGCAAAGAATCAGGATCATCCGATGCATCCCATATATTAAAGCCATGCATGAGATGCAGTGTAAAATAATTATTGCCCCCATAGGAATCTGCCAGTGTATAGGTCGCCCCTATTTGGGCAGGGCGAATACGGTCTTGATAGAGTAAAATGTCTAACTGGGTTGTTTGGCTATTGGAGTAGGCAATGTTCCCATCCAATACCAATGTTTGGGTACGTGATCGAATGACAGGGTACTGTAATCCAGCCGTATAAATATTAGCAACACCGTGGGTCTTTAACGGTGCAAGCACAAAACCCGGAATAGTCAAAGACTTATTTGCATCTAACAATAATTGCAGGCCATTGCTGGATAAGAAAGTGCTATATGAAATATCACCATAACGTAATTCTTTCCCGACGGTTGTGATTAAATAGGTTAAATTAAGATTGTCCCCTGGTAAAGCAATTGAATTTAAACCAATACGTGCAGTATCTTCATGCGGCCCTAAATAAAGCGTGCCATAATTATCATAGCTTAATGATGCAGTGATGGTTTGGATAGTGGTTGCTAAATTGAGATACGATGCGCCTACGTTTGTTTTTGAAGGTTCTAAGACAGCTTTAACTTGTGCGCCCGGGATCGTATTGGCAATATAAAGATATCGTTCCATAACATCTTCTTGCGTAGGACGGACTGCAGCAATTCTTTCACCCATGTGCTGGATGAGCGGGCGGGCGCGTTTTGCATCACCGATTACGTTGACTTTATCGATATAACCTTCAAGAACATTAACATGTACAATCCCTTCCGCAATATGTTGTGGGGGCAAATAAGCCTGAGATAAAATATACCCGTGGTTTCGGTAATAATTTGTTATATCTTGTACAATATTTTGTAAGTCAACGACACTGATTAAGGTATTTAATTTGTCTTTATAAATGGCCTCAAGCTGTTTATTAGAATAGACATGATTTCCTTTGAGAATGATTTTTGTCAATTTGAACTTGATTTTTTTGGCTTCTTTGCTAAGGGGAGTGACCTTCGGTTCTTCTGATTGAACACTGGGCACTGGCTGTGCTTGTGGAATGCTTTTGGGAAAATAATTTTTTTGTACTAACCCTGGTTGAGCACTGCCTGGAATGAGATTGATTGCAAAACTCGGTTGAATGATAGAAAAAAATAAAAAAGGTTGAAAAAAATTGACGATCCATTTTTTCATTCTCAAGGAAATCCTTTTATATACCCGTCATGAATGGAACACGGTGTTAGACGTGCTGCGGGTCTATCCAATAGTGTTCTTAAAAGTTAAAAGCCATTATATATCTAATTATATCAATTTGTGAATAGAACTTATTTAATCATGAGTGATCCAGGTAGCTTTTGACCAGTTTTGCAAAAACCCGTACCACATATCATTTCAGGGCCACCTCATCAACTATCTTGAAAGTCCAATCAAACCGTTTTTTCCTATATGTGCTTTAATTAATAACACGTAGTAATGAAAACTGACAGTCCTGGCTTTCGAGGAAAATTGATGAGGTGGCTCTGCATATGATCTTTAAAGCCGTTGTTACTTAACAGAAATCAATGATATGATAACAATCAAGCGCTCACACATGGAGGATGTCAGGATGAAAAAATGGCTTCTGTTAATTTTATTATTGGCAAGCAATGCATATGCGGATTTAAAGATAGGTGTTGTCGATGTTAATCAAATTTTACAAAGTTCACCATTAATGATTTCATTGAATGATAATTTGACCAAAAAATTTAAAACTCGCCAAGATGAAATTAATAATGCTTCTAAAGCACTTCAAGATGAAATGACTCAATTAGATACAAACGGCATGTCACTTAAACCCGATGAACGGACCCAATTGCAAAATAAAATTCTTGGTGATAAGGCAAATGTTCAAATATTAACAGCATCCTTTGAAAGGGATTTAGCGATTGCAAAAGATGAAGATTTTAGGACGTTCATGGCAAAACTTTCCGCTGTTATCAATAAAATTGCTAAAGATGGCACTTATGATCTGATTGAACAAAAAACAAATATGCTATTTGTTAATCAGCGTATTGATATCACAGCAGAGGTATTGAAACAACTCAGCTAGATTTGGCGGCAGGTGCTTTGCCAAGTCTTGCGGCCTGCGTCATGCTCGCGCACACGATACTGCGTGTCTGACGACTGGGTATTATTCGCTGCGGGTATAAACAAAATTCCTGTACTTTTTCTCAGTGCGCACCCAGTCGCTTGGTAACTTTTGATCATTCTAACCTGGAACCCACGCCAGGCATGGTTTGTAAATTAAATAGACTGAGAAAACTATTTTTTAAAGTCCTTGACCGGCGCGGGCTGCAAGATTTAGCGGAATGCCTGGTGTGCACCCTAATATCTGTATCATTCGCTGCGGATATCGAGCACAATCCTTGCGCTTTTTCTCAGTGTGCGCCTTAACACCTTGTGTTGTTCACTGCGGGCATATAACCCATTCCCCGGTATTTTGCCTGTCCTACGCCGCGAAATAGCCCATTTAATCAACCCACTACGCATGTGGAAAATAGTTGATCTGCATCTATACTTTATATATCACCTCACTGATATTAAAACGAGTGCCTAAAATGGGTAATATAAAGTATCTAAAAAAGGCGATTGCAAGATATTTTGGAGGTCTTTTTTCAAAATATGTTGTATTAGTTTGTGCTTTTACTTTTACCTTCATTACTGTCACGTTTTCTGATCCCGTCCTAGCAAACCCTCAAGGTGGGGCCATTGTCTCTGGCAATGCTTCCATACAACAGTCCTCTCATACGACCCTCATCAAGCAATCCAGTAATAAGGCCATTATCAATTGGAACAGTTTTAATATTAGTGCAGGTGAAAAAACACATTTTCAACAACCCCACGGCGGCATCACACTGAACCGTATCAGCCCTATGCAAGGTGCGTCGCAAATTTATGGTGCACTGACTGCAACAGGGAAAGTCATTTTAATCAACCAGGCGGGCATTTATTTTGGGCCGGGGTCGTTTGTGAATGTGGCAGGGCTCATTGCCTCCACGTCTGATATGACCAACCAAAATTTTCTTGCGGGGAAATATATTTTTGACCAGCCTTCTTCGTACCAAGGTGCCATCGTCAACCAGGGCACGATCAATGCGGCCGACCATGGTCTGGTGGCATTGATGGGCACAGCAGTGTCCAATGAAGGAAAGATCAATGCACGATTAGGCAATGTTGTTTTGGCATCTGGAAATAAATTCACCGTGGGCTTTGCTGATGATGGTTTGATTAATTTTACGATTGATGAGGGGACGACCACTACAGGGATTGACCCTCATACCCACAAGCCGATGAAGAGCGCGGTCAATAACAGCGGTGCAGTTTACGCAGACGGCGGGCATGTGCTCATGTCAGGCCGTGTTGCTTCTGCTGTGTTAGACAATGTCATCAACATGAGCGGCGTGGTCCGTGCCCGGTCAGTTTCACAACACAATGGAGAAATTATTTTATCAGCGGGCGATGGCAATGCAGTCGTCTCTGGACAATTAATTGCGTCCGGCAAACGGCATGCTGCGGAAACAGGCGGCACGATTAAAGTGTTGGGCAAACAAACGGCCATTACTGATCAAGCAATACTGGATGCATCAGGCAATGCCGGCGGCGGCACGATACTCGTTGGTGGGAATGCCCATGGTGCGGGACCGGAAGCCAACGCAGATTATACTTACGTTGGGCCTAACACAACACTGAATGCCAGCGCACTCATGAATGGCAATGGCGGCAAGGTGGTTGTCTGGTCTAATGTAGGCACGGGTTTTTATGGAAACATTTTTGCAGAAGGCGGCGCATCTGGGGGCAATGGCGGTTGGGCAGAGACCTCTGGCAAAAATTATTTAGATGCAGAAGGGCTAGTGCATGCGAGCGCACCGTTTGGGACAGCCGGCACGTGGTTGTTAGATCCATTTAATGTGACTATCACAAACACGACAAGCAATGGTGCATTTGACAGTGGGTCGCCGACGAACACGTATACCCCGACAGGCAATTCTGCAACAGCCAATGCTGCCACGATTAATGCGGCATTAAATGCCGGGACCAATGTGACTATTTCAGTGGGCTCAAGCGGCTCACAAGCCGGCAGCATTACTGTTAGCAGTGCTATTTCAAAAACATCGGGAGCAACGGCCCCTACTCTGACGTTAGATGGCAGTAATTCGACGAGTGCGGCCACTATTGCAATCAACAATAATATCAGTTTTACCAGTGGCGGATTAAACGTTGTCTTAGACACGAATGGAAACATTACCCAAACATCAGCCATCACTGCTACCTCACTCAGTGCCTATGGTGCGACGGGCATTACGTTGAATAATGTAAATAACAACATTGGCACAGTAGGGCTTGCTGTTAATTCCGGGAACATTTCTTTTACCGACAGTACAGGTTTCACATTGTCCCAATTGCAAAATTTGGTGACAGGCACAGTTTCTTTGACAGCCGGTGGGGCCATCAATGAATCTGCCCCGATTGCCCTACAGCCGGGTTCAGGTGCTGTGACAATCACGATGACTGCCGCCAATTCAGACATCCTTTTGAATACACAAACCAATAATATAAGCAACGCCATTACCTTTGGTGGGACGGCCGCCAACCTTGCTAATATACGGGACGTTGCTATAGAAGATGTGTCGAGTTCGGCGGCATTGCCGACCAATTTGAACAGCGCAAGCCTTACAAGCTTAAGAAATGTCACACTTGATTATCCAACTATTGCAGTGGCTTTGCCTGCTATAGACATCCTGGTCGGCGGGGGCAATTTAAATGTGACTGCCGGCGGAGCAATTACGCAGACCGGCACATTGATTGTCCCGGGGGCCACTACCTTCACTGCAGGCGCAAACCCTATTACACTCAATAACTCAGCCAATGTGTTTGCAGGGGCTGTGTCACTTTCTAATTCAGGGAACAACAATGTCAGTTTATTCAGCAGCGGGAACTTAACGTTAGGCACCTCATCTGTTGGGACGGGCACGTTAAATATTACTGCCATTGGGTCTATTTCAGAAACGGGCGCCATTACGCAAGCGGCCTCTGCGGGGACGGCCACGTTTACAACCAACTTGGTTTCGTCTGATTTACTGTTAAATACCCAAGCGAACTCATTTACCGGGACGTTTACCTTAGGAAACCCGACTAATTTCAGGGACATAGGGTATAGAAATACGGCTGTCAATGGGTTGCCCTC
>Ga0206994_1172_pt2 | contig 11676 bp, 9 predicted proteins | sample Alteio_BWMinCont_4_FD_153485 | JGI IMG/M metagenome (GOLD analysis project Ga0206994, IMG submission 153485) | Enriched cells from forest soil in Barre Woods Harvard Forest LTER site, Petersham, Massachusetts, United States -... | ecosystem: Environmental > Terrestrial > Soil > Temperate forest >...
AGATAATGATGAAGCAGCCATAGAAATCAGATTGATCAGCTCTTTTAAAAGCATGAATGAAGTTGTTGTTACAAAAAGTAAAAACAAATTATCAGGAACTACGGATCAAAGTGCGAGAGCGATAGAAAAAAATTCGGATAACATATTGAATGTATTATCTGCCAAAACAATACAATTAGCACCAGACATAACAGTGGCTAATATTTTGCGTCGTGTTTCGGGTGTTACGGTTGACAGAGGAGAAAGTGGTGAAGGTCGTTACCCTGTTATTCGGGGAATGGACAAAAGATATAATTACACACTTATCAACGGAATAAAAATACCAAGTCCTGATGATAAGAACCGTTATGTTCCGATGGATATTTTTCCTTCAGAAATATTACAACGCCTGGAAGTGATAAAAGCTTTAACGCCGGATATGGAAGGAGATGCCATTGGTGGTGTAATGAATTTGGTAATGCGCGATGCGCCCGAAAAACTATTATTAGAAGCTCAGGGTTCTGTGGGTTATTCTCAAATGCTTTTTAATAATTCTTTCTCTACTTACGATCATGGAGCTGTTAATGCAAAATCACCTGCGGAAATTAATGGACCGGATTACGTTGCTTCTTACGCAGATTTTTCTAAAGCAAATCTTGTATTTACATCAAAGAGCCCTTTGCCTGACGGACAAATAAGTCTGACTATTGGTAACCGTTTTTTCAAAAACAAACTAGGTGTTATTTTATGTGGCTCATACAACAGTTTAGATAGAATTTATAAAGAAGATTTTAATGATGTTAGTCCGCAACCTTCTGTTCCTAATAACGCACCCAACGACGGCGGTGTACCATCATTAACAGATGTTGAAACGCGTAAGTATTCTATCACCGATAATCGTGTTGCATTTATTGGTAAAATAGATTACAGAATCAACGCTGATAATAAAATCGACTTCTCTACTGTTTTTACTCAATTAACAAATTATCAATCAAGACAAATAACTGATTCTACTGATGAGTCTCGCATTATGGGACCGGGAACAGGTGTGGTAAATTATCAATATCGGTCTAAAACGAATATTCAAAATATTCTTAGTTTAACATTACAAGGAGTACACCAGATAACGGAACATTTATCAGCAGACTGGTCCGGCGTATATTCTGTTGCAACGCAAAAAACTCCCGATCAGGCCGAGTTAACATTATCACAAACCTTTACGAAAGATTCTACTGGAAAAATATCTTCGGATCCCGCTTCTCCTGCAATGGCAATAGCAAGCCCAGGGCTCACACGCGAATGGCAACATAATTCAGATAATGATATTGCAGGATACATTAATCTTCATTACAAATTTAATATTGCCGCTCAAAATTTTAATGTGAGTGCAGGCGGAATGACACGACATAAGGAAAGAAATAATTACGATAACACTTACACGTTCCAGATAACTTCCCTTACGCCGGTAACATTTGATAATATTTATAATGCTCCATTTGTATTTACAAACGCGTCACAAGGAAAAGGAACTCCTAATACTCAGAATATTTATACTGCTACTGAAGATGTGAGTGCGGGTTATTTCGATATTCGCTGGGAACCTAATAAAAAATGGAACATACTTGCCGGTGTAAGATTTGAAAGTACCACGCAATCATATGTACAAACACAGGTAGATAGCTCAATCGCGGGCAGAGAAGGAACTCAAACTTATGTAGATCCTTTGCCAAGCCTACACATCAAGTATAAATTAAATGATAAGACCGCCTTTCATTTTTCATATTTCAGTTCTATTTGTCGCCCGGGTTTTTTTGAGATCGTACCAACTGAAAAACCCGGCGAATATTATACAGAAGCCGGCAATGATAGCTTGCTTCATTCTCAGGCACAAAACCTTGATTTACGATATGAATATTTCCCCGGCGGAGCCAATCAAATTTTAGTTGGTGTATTTTATAAAAATATTCAAAACCCTATTGAATTAACTTATGAAAGACCTTCTGTAAGCAGTACTTATATTAGACCAGAAAATGGCGCAACCGCAACGAATATTGGTTTTGAATTAGTGTACACAAAATATTTTCACAAATTCGGAGTGTCTGCTAATTATACCTACACTTATTCTAATGCGCCAACGCTTAAAAAACATCCTTTCAATTACCCCGATTCTGCTCTAGGAGGCGCATATCAGACAACCACAAGAACAGTAAAAGAAAATCTTCCACTGCAGGGGCAAGCTGCACATATCGGCAATTTGTCTTTATTGTATAAAGATGGCAAAAGTGGTATTGAGCTACAACTGGCCACAATTTATACGGGCAGGCATATGACTTTTTTATCTCCTTACGACAATATGGATTACTGGCAAAGAGGATCTGTGATCATGGATTTTTCGGGAGAGAAAAAATTGGGCAAACACTTTTCAGTTTATGCCAAGCTCGGCAACCTTTTAAATACAGCAGATATTATTGAAATGGATTTTAACAATTCAGGTCTAAATACCGAATGGCCGTCACTAAAAAACCGGAACAACAGAATTTTAATTCAGAAAAAATATTATGGCCAAACATATTTAGCTGGCATCAGGTATCATTTTTAAACTCAAATAAATATTCAACAATAAAACAACAATTATGAAATTACTCAAACCAATCATTTACCTCGCAGCAGGAGTAATACTGTTTGCATCGTGTAAAAAAAATCAATCGATCACATTGTCAAAGCCGGCTTTCCAAATCGGACAAGCCGTAAGTGATTCTGCACCACTTTGCGGATCTATCAAAGGAACAATGCTTACAGGAAAAACTTACATCCTTGGTTGTAACGTTACTGTAAATCAAGGTGACACTTTATATTTACAACCTGGTGTAACTGTAAAAGTAAATCCTAACGTTCTTGTAATAGTAAGAGGTACTTTCATTTCTGCAGGTACTGCCTCACAACCTAACACTATCACTTCTTTAACAACTAAAACAGATGTTCCGGGACAAAATCCTTTAACGGATTCAGCTTTCACAGGGAAATGGTACGGTATCAATTGCGATACTACCTGCGCTTTATTTGTGATGAAATATACGCATGTTGAAGGTTCGGGCGAAACGTTTTCATCAGCACCTTTAGCTGGCCTTGCACCAAATACGCCATCATGGGATATCTTCTTCCAAAATGCTAATGGTATATTTATATTAGAAGATAGCTGGATCTATGGAACTGTTGATGATGCTGTACGTGTAACTGATGGAAAAGTAAATATCATGAGAAACACTTTTGAAAAAACAGGACAGTTCAGTGGTGAGGCATTAAATGTAAAAAGTGGCACGGTAGGAAATATTGCTTATAATTTATTTATAGGAAGTGCAACTAACGGTACTAAAATTTCAAACGCCGGATTAACACCTATTGAATGTAATGTTAATTGTTATAATAACACTTATGTTGATTGTGGCTATCGTCAGACAAGCACTTCTCCTCATGGTGGTTCAATTGATATTGAAAAAGGTGCGGAAGGAAATTTATACAATAATCTTTTTGTAAACTGTAAAAAAGGATTAAGAGTTGTTTCAGGTTCTAGTGCTCCGGATACAACAAACACTCATTATGGCAACAGCTTCTATTATGGAGATTCCGCAGTTGTTTGCAATAACTTTTATCCTGTAGGAGATGTAACACATCCTCAAACTACTGATATCCCAACGCCATCAACTTATTTGCCAGTAGGTTACACGCCTGGAGCTCTTTATATGCCTATTATAAATATTATAAGTGTAAACAGCGGATTGTTTAAAAACTTTACTTTGCCTAATTATAGCTATCAAGGTTATACTTACACATCAGGTTTCGATTTCCATTTAGCAACATCTTCACCTGCTATAAGCAAAGGTTCTACAAGTTTAGTTCCTTTCAGTAATGTGCCGGTAGACCCAATTTATGGTTCATCAGAAATTACAGCTCCGGGAGTTGATGCTGGTTGTTATCAGGTAAACGGAACGGGCAATAAACATTAATATAATAACAATTATTTCTTACAACAGCTGCTTAAAATTTTAAGCAGCTGTTTTTTTATACAGTAACTTTAGATTTTGGATCTGAATGAAGCAACAGTTACGCAACATACCTTTAGCAATTATTTGTCTACTAGCTTTTACTAACGCCTACGCACAAGGCGGCGGGCCGCCAATGCTCACAGATGATCCTGCAACACTAGATAAAGGAACATTTGAAATAAATACATCCATCAATTCACAAATAACAAAAGAAGTACAGTTAGCTGTTCCTTATGTAGATGCAAATTATGGGGTGAATAATAATCTTCAGCTAAAGGTAGAAATGCCTTACCAGATCACTATTGATGAACAAAAACATTCATCCGGAAAATTTGTTGATCCACTATTCGGAGTAAAATATCATTTTGTTAGTGAAGACAAATATTTTCTGTCAGCAACAACTTATCCGCAGGTAACCGTTACCGGTACTCAAAAAGGTTTTCTACTTCCTTTGTTATTGGTAAAAACAATCGGCAAATTTGTTATTGGCGAAGAAGTTGGATATTCATTTATCGAAAATGATTCCGGCAGCCTGATCAATGGAAATCTGTTAAGTTATAAAGCATCCAAAAAATGGGAGATAATGGGTGAGTTCTTTTTACAGAAAAGTATTCATCCAACAATAGCAACAGCAGGTTTTATGAATTACGGCTGTAGATATACATTTAATAAAACATTTACTTTTCTTGGATCAATAGGGACACAGATTATTACACCGGCTAACCAAGAAAGACAATATTTTTTTTCATTCATAGGATTGCAAACTGATTTTTAAAATATTTAGCATTAAAAAAGTTTAGTGAAATCAATCACTAAACTTTTTCATTTATATATGATCCCCGCACTTTATTTATCTATGATGTTCTCCGCCACCACCTTCTCCGTGTTCCATTCCACCACCACCGCCATGTTCCATTCCGCCACCGGCAGGATGTGATTCCATATGAGGTGCGGCTTGTGGTGCTGAATGCATTTGTGGCTGAGGATGCGATTGCATCTGCACATGTTGCTGTTGTGGATGTGATTGAATATGTTGTTGCGGTGCTGCACGCATTTGTGTTTGTGCATGCGATTGCGTCATGTGTTGTTGTGGGTGCGACTGCATATGCGTTTGTGCATGAGGAGTCGACATATGTTGTGGTGCAGCATTCATTGTATGCGGATGCGAACCTGCACCCGGATGACTTTGTGCAACTGCAGAATGTCCCTGACTATTAAAACGGCTACCTCCAACTTTATTCATGCTGGCAATAGCCGGCCTTCCATGATTTACTGATGCCAATTGATTTCTATTTTGTCTGGCTGTTTGTTGATGTGATTCTTGTTCGTGTGTAAAAGAAGTATGCGATTGATTCATAGCAGCGCGTTCTTCCGCTCTTGGCGCTCTTGTTATTCCACCCGGACCATTAAAGCTGGTACGTGTACGCATTTGTCTTGTATTTGCTACAGACCTGTCTACATAAGTATTGTGCACTCGTCCTCTATTCACATTTGTAACTGCTGTGTTATATCTGAAGTGACCGCCTTCCCATCTGCCACCACTATAACCATAACCACCATAACCGTAACCATAATCAACACCTCCGTAAAAACCAATACTTGGCCCCCAGTATCCCCGATAAAAACCATAGACTCCATCATTAAAACCCCAATAACAAGGTGTCCAATAATAATCAGGTTCAGGAGGCGCTACCCAAACACCCGGAACCCAGTAATAACCATCAACACTGTCGTAAGCCCAGTATCCAGGGGTCCAAATGTATCCATCTTCCGGACAAGGAGGTTGCGAATAAACAACTAAAGGTGGGGGAGCTATTGAAGCTGTTACTTCTACACTAACTTGAGCGTATGTTGTTGCCGACACAATAAGCATGGCAAATATGGCAATTAAAATTTTTATCTTTTTCATATTGCAATCAAAACAATAAGTATGCCTTATTATAAATACTAGTGAGAAGAAAGTAAAGTGGGAATTTTTTGCCTCAACAATAAAAAACTATACACGCTTCAACCAACCGGTAATACTCATTCGTGTACGATGAGACAAAGAGACCTCATGCTCCATTTCATCACTTTTAAAAAAGACTGCCTTTTGAGATTGCGGTTGTATTTTTTGTACGGAATCATTTTGATAAACTAACAATTGTCCACCATCAGTTTCCAACCAGTCATTATTCAAATAATTGATCAAAGAAAACTTTCTATCGCTATCCGTTTTAAATTGGTCCTTATGGCGTTTGTAAAAACTACCCTCTTCATAAACAGCATAATGAAATTCATAACTATTGATGCCTGTATAGCAAGTACTGTTCAATCGCTCTACAAAATTATCTACCTGGTGTAAAAACTCCTGTTCAAAAATATTATCGTGGCTTTTGTCCATCCAATAAATGGTATCGCTGCGCATTTTTTGTTGCGTGTCTTTAACATCACTGTTTCCAATGCCCGCAGCCACCATTAAATTATCGCTTTGTAATTGTCGTATATTTTGTTGAAGTCCCTGAGATAATGCATCCGTTAAAAAATTAGCATCAATGCCAATATTGTTTTCAAGATAAGAGTCTATTAAAAGATCGAATTGGTTGTCCATTAATGGAAAGGTAGTTCTTTTACTCCATGTGCTTTTTGTCGTGCTGAGGTACGAAGCATTTATTCTCAATCAGCAGAATGATTCTTCAACGATTAGATTCTTCGCTTACGCTCAGAATGACAAAGAGAATACTATTTTCGTTGAATCATTTTATAAAGAAGAATGGCCTAGATAATTGTTTTACTCCTCGCTTTTGTCATGCTGAGGAACGAAGCATCTTATTCCCAACCAGCAGAAAAATTGCTTAAAGATTAGACTCTTTGCTTGCGCTCAGAATGACAGACTACTGCTCATTACTAAAATAAACCTTATAAAAACTCATATTCTTCTCTGCATCAAAACCTTTTTCAATCAACTCCTTATTACCATGAATGTAGATATGAAAATTCCTATCCAGTTTCAAAACACTTTTAAAAACACGCGCTTGTTTCTTAACTGCAGCATCAGAAATATCAAACGAATTATTGATAGGTGCATCAAATTCTGTTTCGTAGTTTTTTGTAAAGGTCTTAAATTTTTCTATTCCTTCAGGATTAGAAATTACTTCGTTAGAAAATTCATCCATATCAAAATGATCTTTGTCTTTAAAGTATTTGATAGAACGGTTTAAGAGATCGATCTTATCTGCTTTTGAAATATCAAAAGAATCATCCATCTCTGTGGTAACAAAACTTTTGTATGCACTCAATACATTTTGTGTTTGCGTATAATTATCATTGCGAATTTTTAGTTTCAAAAATTCATCCACCCAATAAACAGCTTCCGAACGGTTTGTCTGATCGATGATAGCAACTTTATATCCTTGCTCGTGTTCCGTATTAAAAATAAGACAGCCCTTATCTAATTTTTTTATGTTGATCGCTTCTTGCTGATAATGTAACTGAAATTGTTTTTGCTCCTGCTGAACAGTTAAATAAGTCTCTTTGGTTTCAGATTTAAAAATTCCGATAGCGGGCCAAAGCTCACCTTCAATTTGCAGGTTATCAAAATAGCCAATGTACAATTCGCCCGATTTTATTTTGGGGTGAGAAGAAATATCATACAAATGCTTCGCGATCTGTTGTGAGTTTTTATGAAAGCTCTCCGGATCAGCAAATATCATTTCAGCAAAATGAAAAACTTCATTCAGGTTAAGATCATCATTGGGATGATATAACCGATATACTTCATTTACTTTTTCGAAAGGCTGCAAAAAATATTGCATCAGCAAGTCATTCAAAATATCATCTTCAATTTGTAAAGGATGTTCAGATAAAGTAACCTGCTCATCTAATACTTTACTGCCTATTTTATGAATGGAAAGTTGTGGAAGCGTTGCTCCGAAATATGAGATCATTGTTGTTGGAATATTTGTACAATGATATTACAAGTTGAGGATAGAAATATTGATGTTGAAGGGTTGTTTAAAAGTTATTCCACCACCAAAGTCTCAATAGAATGCGGCAAACTAACAATCAAACTAGCCTGCCCTCCGATCCACAAATCGTAAGTAAATTTTTGATTGCTTTGGTTCATTACCACAACAACAATTTTTCCATCAGTATTAATAAAAGCTGTTGTTAATAATTGTCCGCGACTGCTGGAGCTGATAATTCTTTTAGCACCCGGCCTGATAAATTTAGAGAAGTGCCCGATATAATAATAAGAACTGAGGTAAGTTAGTTTTCCCGTTTTTGTATTGGCATGTATTGGTGCAAAACAAAAATTGCTTACATGATTAGGACCGCCTTTTTCATCTAATAAAATATTCCAGTCTGTAAAACCAACAGTGCCGCTGTTGAAATCTTCTATCATGGAGCGTGCGTAGGTCTCGCCAAATTTCCAGCTGTTGAGCTGGCTGCTATCAAAACTTTCCGCACAGCCTTCTGTAAATAATAAATGTGTGTTGGGATATGCTTCTGCAACACGCTTTACATTATCATAGATCATGCTGCCGTTAAAATGTTCGTACCAATGATAGCCGATGCCCCAAACATATTTTGCTGCGCAGGTATCATCCAATACATCGCTGGCACGTTGATACATAAGGTCGCGATTATGATCCCAGGCAATTAAATGTATGCTATCGAGGCCTGCGCTCCACAATGTTTTGCCGAGATAAAATTTTATAAAATTCCTTTCTTCATCTGCCGTGTAAATACAAGATTCCCATCGCTGAATGGCCATTGGTTCATTTTGTATGGTTAGTCCCCAGATTGGTATGCCTTCTTTTTTATAGGCATTTACAAAGTGTACGTAATAATCTGCCCAGCTTTGGTAACAGCTTGGTAATAATTTACCGCCATGCAATACATCATGGTTATCTTTCATCCAGGCCGGCGGGCTCCAGGGCGATGCAAATAAAGTAAGGTGTCCTCCCGCAGCTGCGATGGCATCTTTTATAAATGGTATCCGGTATTTTTTATCGTGCGCAATGCTGAACGTTTTTAATGTAGTGTCATTCTCTTTTACATAACTATAACTTTCCGAAGAAAAATCGCAGCTGGCAATATTTGTTCTACCTAATGTATAACCAATCCCTTTTTCAGGATCATAATAATCCTGCATGAATTGTTTCCTTACTGATTTAGGCAATTTGAAATATACATCTGCGGCTGCATCCGTTAATGCGCCGCCAATACCAACAAATGTTTGAAAGGTTTTTGAGGCGTCAATAAAAATGCAAGGTTCGCTCTCTAATGGTTGTCCGAAAAAATGGAATCCGAGTGTATCCGTTGGCGTTAGTCGTAAGTTAGAGCTATCGGCTGTAATATAGACAATAATTTTTGCGTAGGGAATAGAATCGCTGATCGCAAATGAAGAAAGCGATAACAATAAAAAAATGAATTGTAATAATAACCGTTTACTCATTGTTTCTTTTTTATTAACCGCAAAGAGCGCTAAGTTGGCCGCAAAGAAAACGCAAAGGCCCTTTGCGAATCTTTGCGGTTTCTCTGCGTACTTTGCGGTTAAAATTATGGGTTTTAACTTTTAACTTTTGACTTATTACTTTTTCTTCTTTTGCCCTCTTGTAATCGGCTTGCCGTATTTTTTCATCATCCTGTCTTTCTTCTTTACAATAAAATTTACCTTTTGGTTCTTGGCAGATTTTTCGTGAAAAGCAGGACCAGCAGCTTCAGGTGCTTTCAACTTGATGATCTTCATGAAAACTTTTGGCTTCTCGTCTTCTGTTAATACATCCGATATCACTAAGTTTTGTGGCAATGCTTTTTTAGGAATTACATAATTCATCAAAGCTTCGATCCTTTCTTTATTTTCCACCTCTCTGTCTGCAATAAAAGTAATGGCAATACCTTTTTTATCGGCACGTCCGGTTCTACCAATTCTGTGAATATAACTTTCAGGAACTTCCGGCGTATCAAAATTGATAACGTGTGTTACTTCTGCAATATCCAAACCGCGCGCAATAATATCTGTTGCAATAATGAATCGGTAATTACCTTCCTGAAATTGTTTCACCGTATTAAAACGATGGTTCTGTTCTTTATTGGAATGTATCACGCCAACTTTGTCTGGAAATTTTTCTGCCAGCTGTTCGTATAATTCATCTGCCAGTTTTTTTGTTGCAGCAAATACCAATACTTTCGTCATATCCGCATCTTCCGTCAACAACAATTCTAACAAATTTACTTTGGTATAAAAGTTCGGAACCTCATATCCGATCTGTATAATATTTTCTAAAGGCGTTCCTGTTGGTGCGGCTTCAATTCTTACCGGATCATTAAAATAAATATCCATCTGTGATGGTTGCAGAAAACATTAAGTTTTGTCTTTTAGGTGGCAGCAGATCTAAAATGTTTTTTAATTGTGTTCTAAAACCAAGATTCAACATTTCATCTACCTCATCTATCACAACTCTTTTAATTGTCTTTAATTTTAAAGAGCCTGTTAACATGATATCATATAATCTGCCCGGCGTACCAACCAATACGTCAACACCTTCTTCAACGCGAGATACTTGTGTTTTAATATTTACACCGCCATAAACACCTACCACATCAATACTCATATAAGCACCTAATTCTTTCACTGCTTCTACAACTTGTGCCACTAATTCTCTTGTGGGTACAATAATTAATATCTGCGGATCTTTATCTTTCGAGAATTTCCATTGGCGAAGCACCGGCAATAAATACGCAAATGTTTTACCGGTACCTGTCTGCGCAATACCACACACATCAACTCCAGACATTATCACAGAAAATGCCTTACGCTGAATGGTTGTTGGATTGCGATAACCCAGATCATCCAGAGCACTTAATAATGGGGTGTTTAAATTTAATTCGTCGAAAGTCATAATTAGTAAATGATGTGCAAAGGTAGCTTAAATAAAAAAACCACTAAGCACGAATGCCCAGTGGTTGTATTTAAACACCAAAAACCAAAACTAATCGTTGAAATCCATTGGAACTTCTACGGCTAACAATTCTGCATCTTCACTTGCAGTAATGGTAAACGTATCTGTTTCGGAAATACCTAAAGCGTCTCTTGTGCCCAATTCAATATTATTAATGTTTACTTTCCCTTTTATTACAACTACATAAACGCCATTGCCTTTGAAAGCATTTGTATAACAGATCTCTTTGCCCGCTTCAACTTTAGTTAAAGCAAAACGTGCATCCTGATTGATCCATAAGCCGCCATCTGCTTCATTCGGACTCACCACATACTGCCATTTATTAATTCTGTCGGATAAAGAAAATGTGCGTTGATCGTAGCGAGGTGTAATATTTCTAACTTTTGGATATACCCATAATTGAAACAAATTGATCGGTTCTGTTTTTTGAATCGTTACTTTCAGAATGTTGAACGCCGCTGCCCGCACTCATAATTTGTACATCGCCTGTTTTAATAACGCCTTCGCCACCTGTACTGTCTTTATGATGTATAGCACCACTTAATGGTATCGTTACAATTTCCATATTATCGTGCGGATGCGTTGGAAAAGCACCACCACCTGCAATATGATCATCATTTAAAACCCTTAATAATCCAAAATGAACTTTTTCAGGATTATGGTAACCAGAAAAACTAAAGTAATAATTTGCTTTTAACCAACCGTGA
>Ga0206994_1176_pt1 | contig 11570 bp, 9 predicted proteins | sample Alteio_BWMinCont_4_FD_153485 | JGI IMG/M metagenome (GOLD analysis project Ga0206994, IMG submission 153485) | Enriched cells from forest soil in Barre Woods Harvard Forest LTER site, Petersham, Massachusetts, United States -... | ecosystem: Environmental > Terrestrial > Soil > Temperate forest >...
ATGACGACTATTGGCGCTATTTGCGTGATGAGTCTATCTTATCAAGAAATGGTATGTTTTTGGAAAGTAATATGGTGGAAATGTGGATTGGGGATACACGCAAACCGAAAAGTATACTTGAAATAGGCACCCGCACCGGGGGCTCTTTAATAGCCTTGATGTGCAGCTATTCGAAAGAAGATTTTGGCAAAGTGGAGGGAATAGTAAGTTTTGATATGTGGAGGGAATATGTGAGCACCACACCTTTTGCCACCTTCATTTCAAAAACTTTAGGTAAGAAAAGCAACATAAACATTTCAGAAAGATTCACCAAATGGATAGGTAATTATGTGGAAAAAGCCTCTACCGGTAAAGTCCGCAAAAACCTTGCTGAATTTGCCATCCCAAGCAATAAGATAACTTTCGTTTCCGGTGATTCGAAAAAGAAAGTGCCGGAATACTTTAAACAATATCCCGGTAAAAAATTCGAGTATATACTGGTGGATGGCGGGCATGATGAACTTACCGCTGCTACAGACCTTGATAATGTGGTAGCTCATGTTAAGCAGGGCGGAGTGATATTGTTTGATGACATAATGCCCGAAAGTTATAATCTGCAAGGCGTTTGGAATAAATTCAAAGAGAAAAACCTAAACGACTTTGATTTTTATGAAATCCGCCACCGTAAGGGAATTGCTTTTGCCATAAAAAAATAAAAGTCCTTCATTTTCACAAAGAATTAAAATTTTATTACTTTTGCCCTGCAATGGTTTCCGAATATATTCGGAATGAAAAGGGAATCGGGTGGAAATCCCGGACAGTTCCCGCTGCTGTGAGCTCTTAAAAATGTTTTTGAAATTTTTATTCCGCAAGGTGCGGATTGCCACTGTTGTTGACGTTTACAGTCAGGATGGGAAGGCATCAGAAACAGAGCGAGTCAGAAGACCTGCCAGTGCTAAATAATATAATTCAACACTTCGGGAGAAAGTGAAGAGTGAATAAATTCGGGGTTTATTCCTTTTCTTTTTTGTCCCATAAATTTTAAAAACAAAAATGAAACAGAGTTTCAAAAAGACATCACCGCTTGTCTCTAAACGATTCTTCGGGTTAGCCGGAATTTTATCATTCGTGCTTACGGTTGGCACAATGAACGTATATGCACAAAAAGCATATAGATTGAATCAGGTAATTGTTTTACATGATGGGAATTACCTCACTGCCAAGCATGGAGTATATGCTACCGTGGGCACCTACAATCCTGCTACCAATGTGTATAAGGATTTTGATACTATTAAGGGTGCCACATTTGGTTCTTATGTGATTATTGACAGTGGGTATATCTATGTAGGAGCAGACACCCTTTTGGTAAAATATGACCTTAATACCAAAGCCCGGATAGCGGTGCAAACCGTTGTGGGTATACGTGAAATGGCTATCTGGGGGAACCAGATATTAGTTACCTGCGGTACCACTTATGCGCTCGGTTCTTATTTCCAGGCATATAATAAACAAAATCTCCAGCTTATATACCGTAATACTACTGTAAGCAATGCTACACAGGGAATAAAAGTATTGAATGATTCTGCTTATCTCGCCATAAATGGATTTTGGGGCACGGCACAAAATTTAGGTGTAATGGATTTAAAAGCACAAAAAGAAAAACACGAAATAAACTTGGATTCCACCGGCTTAAACCCATACGATGTGGAAATAGAGCCCTCTACTAAAACGGTTTTGACACTTAATGACCTGAATTTTTCTAATTCAACTGTTACAAAATACAATGCACCTTCTTCTACTTTCGTCAACACTTCTCTTAATCTTACATCCAGTTGCACGGGCTCTGCCTACTATGCAAATAACTTTTATTTTCAGGCAGGCGATACCAACATCATAGGTGTTTACAGCACCATATATAATAAGGTGTTTGATTCAATAAAAATTGGTAAGGCTATTTACGGATTGGGTTATGATTCAGCAGATGGATACCTTTATGTAGGACAAACGGACTATTTTTCCTTTGGAAATGTATTTATCTATGACCTTTTTGGTAAAACGATTGGTTCATTTCCGGTTGATGTGGCACCGGGCAATTTTGCTTTCGATGTGAGGCAAACAACCGGCATAGCAGAAAACCATTTTTCAATCAATATGGAAGTCTATCCTAATCCTACAAACAGTGAATTGCACATTAAGTTCACCGACGCAACTAATGAAACGGCAACGCTTCGCCTGGCCGATGTATTAGGAAGAAATGTTTACCAATCCCAAGTTAATACCGGCTCGCCCGCTACTATTTCATTGGGCTCTTTCTCCAAAGGAGTATATTTCCTTACGGTAGAAACACCCAATGGACAAAGCGTACAGAAGATTGTTAAGGAATAATTTGTAGAAATATTTATTGTACTAAAGCAAGGTAGTGTCTCCTTTATTTGTGAAGGAGATGCTACCTTTGCACTTTCATGAACCTCTTATCTGTCGAAAATCTATATAAGGCCTATGGCGATAAGCCCCTGTTTTCAGGTATCAGCTTTGGTATTGAACAGGGCCAGCGTGCGGCACTTGTGGCAAGGAACGGAGCTGGAAAATCAACCCTGTTGCGAATATTAGCAGGACAGGATATTGCCGACAAAGGAAATGTAACGTTCCGGAATGATGTCCCTGTTTCATTTTTAGAACAGGAGCCTGTTTTTAACCCGGATGATACCGTTTACCATGCTCTTTTCCATTCAGAAAATGATATGCAGAAAGCTATCAGTGCCTATGAAATTGCGCTGGAAAAACAGGAAGAAAATCCTTCCGCCGAAAACCAAAAATTGCTGAGTGAAGCGATAGAAATGGTGGAGGCACAGGATGCCTGGAACTATGAAACCAAAGTAAAGCAGGTACTCTCTTCTCTCAATATACATCACCTCGAACAGAAAGTAAAATCGCTTTCGGGAGGGGAACGTAAGCGCCTCGCTCTTGCACGCGTACTTATTGAAGAGCCCAAGCTTTTAATCATGGATGAACCTACCAATCACCTCGATTTGGATATGATTGAATGGTTGGAAAATTATTTTATCCGTAATGATGTCTCCTTACTGCTCGTTACGCACGACCGTTATTTTTTGGACAATGTATGTACCGACATTCTCGAATTGGAAAATGAACAACTATACCGCTACCGGGGCAATTATGAATATTTTGTTGAGAAAAAAGCGGAGCGGGAATTCAACGAAGAAAAAGAATATGAAAAGGCACGTAATCTTTTCCGGAGGGAGTTGGAATGGGTGCGTAAAATGCCCAAAGCAAGAACTACCAAATCAAAAGCAAGGGTTGACCAGTTCGATAAATTAAACGAATCCATCTCGGGAAGAAAGAAACAGCAGGAATTGAAGCTCAATGTAAAGATGAGCCGCGTGGGTGGAAAAATTTTGGAGCTGAAAAAAGTATCGAAAAGCTATGGAGAAAAAACAATTTTGAAAGGCTTTGACTATACTTTCAAGAAAGGAGAACGTATTGGTATTGCAGGAAAAAACGGGTCAGGGAAAACTACTTTCCTGAATATTGTTACCGGGTTGGAAACCCCCGATTCAGGCAAAATAAATGTAGGCGAAACGATTGTGTTTGGCTACTATTCGCAAAAAGGAATTGAATTGAAAGATGACAAGCGGGTGATAGAAGTAGTGAAAGAAGTGGGCGATTATATACCCATGGGCGACGGGACAAAACTATTGCCATCGCAGCTTTTGCAGATGTTCCAGTTCCCTCCCGAAATGCAATATACTTATGTATCGAAACTGAGCGGGGGTGAGAAAAAGCGGCTCTACCTTCTCACCGTATTAATGAAAAACCCGAATTTCCTTATCCTCGATGAGCCCACCAACGACTTAGATTTAATCACCCTTAGCACATTGGAGCAATTCCTATTGGAGTTTCAAGGCTGCTTACTCATGGTTTCTCACGACCGCTACTTTATGGATAAGCTGGCTGACCAACTTTTTATATTAGAAGGCAATGGAGTAGTAAATACATTTTTAGGTTCTTACACGGATTACCGGGAAGAGGAAAAAGAAAAAAAGAAAATAGAAAGTAAAATAGAAAACAAGCCTGCTATTCCTTTAATACAAGCTGCTGCTCAAGAGAAACAAAAAATGAGCAATAAAGAAAAGTTTGAATTCCGGGGATTGGAAAAGGAAATTGGTCTGCTCGAAAAACAAAAAGCAGAACTAACAGGCAAGCTGGGTAGCGGTATCAGCAATCATAAAGAGCTTTCGGAAATCGCTATCAAACTGGGTGAAATTACCCACCTGCTGGATGCAAAACAAATGCGCTGGCTGGAGCTAAGTGAGATGGAAGGATAAGCAGGTATTATTTTATTGCCTATTTTAGATGTCACTATGAAAGTCTGTTCTTTTCTGCCGGCTGCCACCAGCATGATATACCAGATGGGGCTGGAAGAGGTACTCTGCGGGGTAACTTTTGAGTGTCCTTCTGATAAACCTAAGGTGGTCCGTTCTTATTTGGAAAACAACCACTATAGCAGTGCCGAAATAGACAAATTGGTTTCCGAATCAAAGCAGAAGGAGCAAAGCCTCTATTATATCGATGAGGAACTTTTGCAGCAAATTGCTCCCGATATTATTTTTACTCAGGATGTATGCGACGTTTGCCAAATTAGCACCAGCTATGTGGAAAGGGCTATTTATAAGCTAAAAAAGCAACCGCTTATAATCCCGCTCCTCCCACGCACACTGGATGATGTCTATGAAAACGCTGTCACCATTGCAAAAGCTATAGGGAAAGAAGAGGCTGCCTACCACCTTATAGCACAACTAAAAAAGCGTACCGACTATATTCTTGATAAACTACGAGAGCATAATGCACCCCTAAAACGGGTAATGATATTGGAATGGCTCGACCCTATATATAATTGCGGGCACTGGATACCTTATCAAATTGCTAGAGCGGGAGGGGTAGATATGCTTTCGAACCCTGCCGGGTATTCGATAGTCACTCCCTGGAAAAAAATTGTACAATACAACCCCGAAGTATTAGTGATGGCACCTTGTGGCTTTAATGTAAAGAGAGCATCCGTAGAAATTGAAAAGCTTACCCAATTGGAAGGGTGGAATAATTTAAAAGCGGTAGAAAACAATACTGTCTATATTGCCGATGCTGACTTATTCACCTGCCCCAGCTTGCATTTGGTAGATGGGATAGAGTTGCTTGCTTCCCTCTTCCATCCTGGAATATTTCCGTTGGCAGGGCAGTTTAAAAGCAAGTGCATAGCACTTGATAAAATACCTGTAGTTAATTCTAAGTAACATGAAAGAAAAATATAATTACGTTACAAAGCTTGACGTAAAATTTAATCATCTTGAAAAGATTGACATACCTGAAATGGTAAGGGAATGCAAAGACAAATGGTTCAACCAAACCCTGACAAAAGTGAACGATAGCGTAGTGCGGGTTGGTATTGTGGAAGGAGAGTATCACTGGCACAAGCACGATAAAGACGATGAATTCTTTTTTGTACTGGAAGGGCAATTGTTTGTTGATTTGGAAGACCGCATCATCGAACTAAACCCTGGACAGGGTGTAACTGTGCCAAAAGGTATTGTGCATCGCACACGCGCTCCACGCAAAACAGTGATGTTGATGGTTGAAACAAGTGAAGTAAGCCCTACGGGGGATTAATCCGGCTTATCTTCTCATTTCCCTATCTTTGCAGCATGATTGTTGTAACCGGAGCAGCGGGATTTATCGGTAGTTGTCTTGTAAGAAAGCTAAATGATGAGCGCTTTTTCGATGTGGTAGTAGTGGATGATTTCTCCAATAAAGAAAAGACTCCTAACCTCGAAGGAAAAAGATTTTCTGCTAAAGTACATAGGGACGAATTTGCAGACTGGCTGAAAAATAACCATCGTTTTGTACAATTTATTTTTCATATCGGGGCACGCACAGATACCACCGAAATGAACATGGATATTTTTGATATCCTCAACCTGAATTATACCAAAAACGTTTGGAATTTATGTGTGGAGTTTGGCCTGCCATTGGTTTACGCTTCGTCTGCTGCCACCTATGGAGCAGGTGAATTTGGTTACGACGATGATGAATCTCTCATCCCAAAATTGAAGCCGCTTAATCCTTATGGCATCTCCAAAAATGAGTTTGATAAATGGGCATTGAAACAAAAGCAGGCTCCGTACTTTTATGCCGGATTAAAGTTCTTCAACGTTTATGGACCGAATGAATATCACAAAGGGAGGATGGCGTCGGTTATCTTTAATGCTTATAACCAAATTCAGAAATCGGGCGAAATGAAACTCTTCCGTTCCCATCGCGAAGATTATAAAGACGGGGAACAAAAGCGTGATTTTGTATACGTAAAAGATGTGGTAGATGTATGCTATTTTTTGATGCATCACAGGCACGATTCGGGAATATATAACCTGGGTTCGGGCAAAGCCCGCACCTTCCTCGATTTGGCAAAAAACATTTTTTATGCGCTGGACAAAAAACCGGAAATAAAATTTATTGACACTCCCGAAGATATTCGCAATAACTACCAGTATTTTACCGAAGCCAACATGAGAAAACTCATTTCTATCGGCTACGACCAGCCTTTCCACGGGCTTGAACAGGGAGTACATGACTACGTAAAGAATTACCTCGTTTCGGGTAAATACTATTAAAATGCCCTCTTTCCTCTTTTTTGCCTAATTTTGCTCACGATTTATGATTGAAGATATTAAGAACCCCTCGGTTTCGATTATAGCAGGCCCCTGCTCCATTAACGAAGATAATTTCTACGAACTATACCAATTAGCCTCTATGGAGGTGCGAAACGCATCCGGGGATATTCAGAGAGCCATTTCCGGCACCCGTGTAGTGGGCTTGAAGTCGCGCACTTATTATACGCCTGAGGCCACCGATTTGGGAGTAGATTATTCCCATTTTCTGCATAATCTTTCCATATACCGGCAAGGAGGAGGCATAAAAGATTTTATTATGATGCCGGGTATTGAAATGGCGAAGCGTTTCGCCACTGAAACGGGCTTACTAGTGGCTACCGAGATAGTATCTCCGCTTATACAGATACCGCTTTATGAAAGGTTGCTTAGCGAAAATGAAATGCTATTCTGGAACCCTGCCGTTTCACAATTGGGCTGGCAATTTATTGAAATGGCACAGTTTCTTAAAAATACACGCTGGAAATTGGGGCTTAAAAACCCCAAATGGCAAGGCAAACAAAAGTATGACACTACCAGCATGACGGAGCTTTCGTCTATGGAAAAGGCGTGGCTGGGATTGAGCAGCTACCTAAGCGGATTCAAAGAACGGATTGTTTTTATTCATAGGGGTGTAAGTATTGCCGAAAGTGGCATGTACCGCAATATGCCCCTGCATGAGTCTGCCAAAAAAATGAAAAAAATTATAGGCGCTAAAATATATTTTGACCCTAGCCATTCATTCGGAACGAAGCTGCGTGACAAAATTGTGGATGGCACATTGGACGCGATGAAAATGATGTTCTCCGAAGATGAATATTTGTACGATGGAATTCTTATAGAAGCAGGCACTTCGAAAACAGACTCCGGGCAACATATTACGCATAATGAATTACAGGGCTTGGTAAACTCCTTGGCTAAATTCAGGGACATTACTGCACCTGTCGAAAAAGCTACACCCCGCACAGCGGGCTTTAATTAAGCCTTTTCAATAATGAAAAATCCAAAGGAACATATTACATTTTCTGTTCCGGGTAAAAAAAGGAGCGTTCCTATTTTCATTGGCAAAGGTGTTTTTGAAAAAATTTCTTCTATTGTTCCCTTTACTAAATATTCTTCTGTATTAGCTATCGTTGATGAAAATGTTTCCCAATATTGGTCTGAACAGATATACAAAGTACTAGGAAAAGATGCCTGTTACCTGGCAATTCCGCCGGGAGAAAAAAACAAAACATTATCTACCGTCGAAAAAATATGGACAACCCTTTCTGAAAATGGATTTGACCGGAAATCACTTGTTATAAATATTGGAGGTGGTATGGTTTGCGATGTAGGAGCGTTCGCAGCAAGCACCTATATGCGCGGGATTGATTTTGTGCAAGTACCCACTACCCTGCTCGCCCAGGCAGATGCAGCTATTGGAGGAAAAACGGGATTCAACTTCAATCAATTGAAAAATACTATCGGTACTTTCTCCGCTCCCGTAGCGGTGATAAGTGATACTTCTTTTCTCTGGACACTCCGGAAACGAGAGTATCATTCCGGCTTTGCCGAAATCATTAAACATGCCCTCATCGCAGATGAAAAACTTTTCGATTCCCTGTCAGGTAAAGATATAACATCACTTGGAAATAAAAAGATTGCCGAACTACTTTCTCAGTCAACAAATATTAAATGTTCTATTGTTGAAAAAGACCCGTTTGAAAAGAAAGAAAGGAAGATGTTAAATTTCGGGCATACGGTAGGACACGCAGTTGAAATGTCTTGCCAAACATTATTGCATGGTGAGGCCGTTGCTATTGGAATGATTGCAGAAGCAAAGATGTCACTATTATCAGGAGACTTGGTAGAAAAAAAATTCAAGAAGATTGAAAACTTAATTTTGAAAACAGGATTGCCAAATAAAGTAGATGCAACTTATAAAAAACAAATTGCGCAAAAAATGTTGTTCGATAAGAAGAATATAAATAAGCAAATAAAATGGGTATTTCTTGAAGATATTGGAAAAGTGAAAGTAGACGTAACTTTACCCGAAGAGATAATAGAACAAGGCCTTAATTATATAGTAAAGTAAGGCATGAAGGGGAAAAATACTATCGCCCATATATATCCCCCGGAAAAACCTTTGAAGGCACAAATTAAAGTCCACGGCTCAAAAAGCTACACCAACAGGGCACTTATTATTGCATCTATGGCAAAGGGTACAAGTATTTTATATGGATGTTCCGATGCGAACGACAGCCTGCTCCTGATAAAAATACTTCAAATGTTAGGCGTAGAAATAGCAGTAGATAAAAACACTATTACAATAAAAGGAAACGAAGGGAATTTTAAAGAATTTGACGGAAAAATAAATGTGGAAGATGCCGGAACGGTTATGCGTTTCCTTACCGCATTATGTTGTATTATCCCAGGAGAAATTATAGTGGAAGGTTCCGCAAGAATGCACAAGCGTCCTATAAAAGGCTTGGTGGATACACTTTTGCAACTAGGTGCAGATATTACTTATTTGGACGAACCGGGCTTCCCTCCTGTGAAAATTAAAGGTGGAATGTTGCACACGAAGGGAAAAATAGAAATAGATGCTTCGCTAAGCAGCCAGTTTATTTCAGCTTTACTTATCATTGCCCCGGTATTAGATTTTGATGTAGAGATACTCAGTAAAGGAGAAATTTCCTCTGCTCCCTATGTAGATATGACTACTAACGTAATGGAGCATTTTGGAGTATCCGTTGGAATGCAAAATGAGATAATACATATTTCTAAAAATTCTGAATATATTGCTACTGATTATACCGTAGAAGGCGACGCTTCCTCTGCATCCTATTTTTTTGCGCTTGCAGCAATTACAGGGAGCACTATACACGTCACTAACATTTCTCCAGCTACTTTGCAGGGTGATGTAAAATTTGCCGGCCTGTTGGAACAAATGGGATGCAGTGTAAGTATGGGTAAAGATTGTATAGAAGTTACGGGAACAAAAAAATTAAAAAGCATTTCTGCAGATATGAAGAATATGCAGGATGTTACCCAAACAATGGCTGTGGTGGCAGCATTTGCAGAAGGAACAACTACGCTGAAAGGATTAAAAAATCTGGAGATAAAGGAAACGAAAAGGCTTACTGCTTTGCAAAAAGAATTAACAAGAATGGGGATTAAATGCCAATCGGACGGCGAACAAATTACTATCCATGGAGGAAATTCCAAAGGAGCAATTATACAAACCTATAATGACCATCGTATGGCTATGGCGTTTGCAATAGCGGGGACAAGAGTAAAAGATTTATACATTGAATCGCCGGGTGTGGTAAAAAAATCCTTCCCCGGATTTTGGAATACGTTGAAAGAAATCGGAGTAAAAATAGAAATAGAGGAAGACCGGCGGAATATTGTATTAATTGGTTTCATGGGTGCCGGAAAGACAAGTGTGAGTATGCTTTTAGCAAAGAACATGCAATACCAGCTAGTAGAGACAGACGATGAAATTATACACCGCTCAGGATATAAAAGTGTGAATGAAATATTTGAAAAAAAAGGGGAATCATTTTTCAGAGAGATGGAAAGTATGGTAATTTTAGAGTATTCAAAACAATCCGATTATATAATTTCCTGTGGCGGCGGAGCAATTATGAAACCTGCTAATATGGAGGCTTTAAAGAAAAATGGAAGGATTATATTTTTATCTGCATCTTTTGATACCATTGAAGAACGCCTGAAAAACGAGGATTCCCGTCCCTTGTTTTTCGATAAAGAAAAAGCAAAAGAATTATATACCCAACGATTGCCCCTTTACCGGGCTTACGCAGATGAAATAATTTCAACTGATACACTTACACCTGGAGAAGCAGCTGAATTAGCAACATCTTGGATTACTTCAAACCATGCAAGCTAATCCTCATATAAAAACTTGCCTTATAATCGGGGACTCTGTCACACATTCCCTGTCCCCCGCTATGCACAATGCCGCATACAAAGCTCTTGGCATAGATTCACAATATGTATTTCTTGCCAGGCAAATAAAAAAAGAGGAGCTCGAAAAAGCCATACAAACAGATTTGCGGGCAAAAGATATTCATGCTTTTGCTTGCACCATTCCGCACAAGGAAAACATAGTAAAATACCTCGATGATATGGATGGTACTGCCAAAGAAATCGGGGCAGCTAATACAGTTATTAATACAAAGGGAAACTTAAAAGGATACAACACCGATTGGAAAGGTGCAATAAATTCCCTGCTAAAACATACTTCACTTAAAAATAAAAATGTAGCCATCCTCGGCTCAGGAGGCACTGCACGGGCCATTATTTATGGCTTATCCAAAGAGGGTTGTAAGGTAAATCTATTTAGTAGAAATAACCAAACTGCTACAGCACTCGCCGAACAATTTAGATGCCATACTTATTCCTGGGAAAAACGTGAAGAGGCTGCTAGTTCAGATATAATAATTAATACAACACCCATCGGCAGAGATGATATTGCCACCCCGCTTCCGGGAGAGTACATTAATGAAAATCATATTGTATTTGATGTGAATTACAAAAAGGGTAATACACCTTTGCTTAATTTAGCCCAATCGAAAAATGCAATTACAATTGACGGATTAGAAATGTTGCTTCAACAGGGAATGTTGCAATTTGAATTATATACCGGGTTGAAAGCTCCTGAAGATGCTATGAGAAAAGCCTTATCAATATGAAAAAAGAATTTCAAATATGTACCGTTGTTCAGGGGAAAACCTTGAAGTCTTTTTTGAAGAAATTGAAAAAAGCACACATCCATGCTTCCATGCTCGAATTGAGGGCAGACACGATAGAAGAGTTTAGTATTCATGATTTATCTATACTAAACGAACGTATAAAACTTCCTTCGAT
>Ga0206994_1178_pt1 | contig 11329 bp, 10 predicted proteins | sample Alteio_BWMinCont_4_FD_153485 | JGI IMG/M metagenome (GOLD analysis project Ga0206994, IMG submission 153485) | Enriched cells from forest soil in Barre Woods Harvard Forest LTER site, Petersham, Massachusetts, United States -... | ecosystem: Environmental > Terrestrial > Soil > Temperate forest >...
TACGGTAAACTGCAGGCGCGAGTGCATTTTGTCGCTCTTCCAGGTGCCTTGTGCAAATACGGCCGTTTGCATGGCCACAAATGCTAATAGGGTGATAATTTTTTTCATCTTATTTTGTTGTTTTAATATTTTGCAACAAAGCTAAGTATAAACAATATCATCACATTAAATTATTTGTTTAAACATCTAATTTTAATGTAAAAATCCTTTACAGGCTTTTAGTTGGAATTATTTTAAGCTCGTGAGTAATAGTTGCAGAAAGCCTGGATGGATAAAACCCCGGTTTTAGGTTGATGCTTTTTTTAGTTTTTCGGTTTCAATCAACCGCATACCTGCCGTACACACGATCAAACAAACCGATAAGGTTATATCAACAATAATATGCTCTGCCGGGATAGAAGAGAAGGTGGTATGTAACGCGTTGGCCAGGTCTGGCGCAACTGTCCCAATAAAAGGGAACATTGCAAATGTTCGGAATAATAGTAACTCTTTCATAGGCAGTAGGTGTTTTAGAGCTTCACAGGTAAAATTATAGATATATTTTTTAACATGCAAATGAAAGTTAAGTTTTATTTAAATTTTAATAATAAGTTAAACGATTATTTGCAATAAATTCATTTTGATGATGCATAGTAGATACATCAAATGACCGTTTTATGTTTTAAATAAATTTAATTAGGTTTGGGTGTTAACTGACTCAACATTTAAACAATATTTATGCGATTTAAAAAACCACTTGATGTTTTATTAAAAGAAGCCGCACAAACCGGCGAAGGTACTTTAAAGCGTACCCTCGGCCCCGGTAACCTCATTGCTTTGGGCATTGGAGCCATCATTGGCGCGGGTTTATTTGTACGTACCGCCGCCGCCGCTGCCGACCATTCCGGCCCATCTGTAACACTTGCATTTATACTTGCTGCTTTTGGCTGTGCCCTTGCAGGTTTATGCTACGCCGAATTTGCCAGTATGATACCAATTGCAGGTTCGGCCTATACTTACTCATACGCCACAATGGGCGAAATGGTAGCCTGGATAATCGGCTGGGATTTAGTACTCGAGTATGCCGTAGGTGCGGCCACAGTATCCATCGCATGGTCCGAGTATCTCAATAAGCTCATACAAAACGTCGGGTTAAACATACCTTATCAATTTTGCCACTCGCCATTTCAAACCGGGTTAGATGGTACGCATGGTATAATAAATATGCCTGCGTTATTCATAATCGCGGTATTGTCGTTGGTGCTTATCCGCGGTACACAGGAGTCGGCTACATTAAACGGTATTATTGTAATAGTTAAAGTTGCCATAGTTATACTGTTTATAGTTATAGGGTGGCAGTTTATGAATCCCATTAATCATAACCCATACATACCGCCAAATGCAGGTGAAACCGCATTCTTCCAAGGCCATAAAAGCTTTCTCGATTATTTTATTCATGATTTCGGGAAGTTTGGTATATCGGGTATTATCAGCGCCGCCGGCGTGGTATTCTTCGCGTTTATCGGGTTTGATGCCGTATCCACAGCAGCACAGGAAGCAAAAAATCCGAAAAAAGATATGCCGATAGGTATATTGGTATCATTGGCAATATGTACAGTACTGTATGTATTATTTGGCCATGTACTAACTGGTGTTGCTAACTATAAAGAATTTGAGACAGTTGGCAAAGAGGCCTCAGTAGCCTATACTATTGAAACTTATATGCACAGCTATCACTGGTTATCAGTTTTAGTTACCGTGGCTATTTTATTCGGTTTTTCATCAGTTATATTGGTGATGCTTTTAGGGCAGTCAAGGGTATTCTATTCCATGTCGAAAGATGGTTTGATTTGGCCGATATTTTCTGCCTTGCATCCCAAATACAAAACACCTTACAAATCAAACCTTCTGTTTTTGGTATTTGTGGGAATATTTGCCGCTTTTGTGCCGGGTGATATAGTAGGAGATATGACAAGTATCGGCACACTGTTCGCGTTCGTATTGGTTTGTATTGGTGTTATGGTTATGCGTAAAAGCGATCCTAACACGCCACGCCCATTCCGTACCCCATGGGTGCCGGTTGTGCCCATATTAGGCGCTGTTGTTTGTATATTGATGATGCTTGGCCTTGGTGAAGATAACTGGCTGCGCTTAATAATATGGATGGCAATTGGCTTTGTAGTGTACTTTGCTTACAGCAAAAAACATTCATTGATACGAAAGGGCATCGTCTCCGTCCCCAGAGATCCTGAACCGCCAATGGCATAAAGAAATGACATTTTTAAAGGGTTCTGATTTTCAGAACCCTTTTTTGCTTACATTTATTTATCACCTTTGTTTAGTATAAACCTGAATTGAAAACGCCATGTATGCACTAAATTTCCGCGAGATACTCTCCGTAACCATGATCCTTTTCGCCATTATTGATATACTTGGCGCTATCCCCGTTATTATCGAGCTTCGCCAACGTGCAGGGCATATCGAATCGGAAAAAGCGAGTATAGCCGTACTGATACTGATGGTGGCGTTCCTGTTTGCAGGAAAAGGTTTGCTTGATATTATCGGCCTCGATGTATCTTCTTTCGCCATAGCAGGTTCGCTGGTTATATTTATCATAGCTATGGAAATGGTGCTCGGTGTAAAATTCTTTAAAGAAGAAATGCCCGAAACCATATCCATCGTCCCGCTGGCATTCCCACTCATCGCCGGCGCGGGCACCATGACCACCCTGTTATCCTTAAAATCGCAATATCAAACCCAAAACATCATAGTAGGCATTGTGCTCAATACTATGTTTGTGTACCTGGTACTAAAAAACGTAGGCTACCTCGAAAAACTTTTCGGCAAAACCGGTATTAACATTTTAAGGAAAGCCTTTGGTATAATTTTGCTGGCTATCGCGATAAAGTTGTTCAGGAGCAATACGCACTTGTAAGGGCAAAACGCACCATCGCGTCCTTGCTGCATCGGCACATTTGGAGTAAAAAACAAAGGCCCTCAATTATGAGGGCCTTATTATATAAATTAGAATCTTAATTCAATTTATCCATTATTCTCATGCGTGGGTGCTTCCCTGAAAAGCCTGGCGCTGAGATAATCGTTGTTTATGCGGGAGATATTGGTAAGGGAAATTTCCTTAGGGCATTCAGCCTCGCAGGCACCGGTGTTGGTGCAATTACCAAAGCCTTCGGCATCCATTTGCGCCACCATTGATTGCGCGCGGATATAACGCTCGGGCTGGCCCTGTGGCAGCATACCCAGTTGCGATACTTTAGCCGATACAAACAGCATGGCCGAAGCATTTTTACAGGCAGCAACGCAGGCGCCGCAGCCAATACAGGTTGCCGAATTAAAGGCTTCATCGGCTATTACCTTCGGGATAGGTATTACGTTGGCGTCGGGCACACCACCGGTATTTACCGAGATATAACCACCGGCCTGTTGTATGCGGTCGAATGCTGAACGGTCGACCGCCAGATCCTTAATTACCGGGAATGCTGTCGCGCGCCATGGTTCAATGGTGATGGTTTCACCATCATGGAAGGTACGCATGTGCAGCTGGCAGGTGGTAATGGCCCTTTTTGGCCCATGCGGGTGGCCGTTTATATATAACGAACACATACCGCAAATTCCTTCGCGGCAATCATGGTCGAAATGGATAGGCTCTTCCTTTTTAAGGATCAGGCCTTCATTCACCACATCCAGCATTTCCAGGAACGACATATCCGGCGAAATACCATCCGCTTTATAAGTCACAAATTTTCCGGGTGCCTGAGCATTTTTTTGCCTCCACACCTTCAACGTTAGGTTCATGTTTCCGTTACTCATGTTTATTTGAGTTGTAAGTTGTGGGTTGTAAGTTGCAGGTTACTTACAACCCACAACTTACAACCTTCAACCTTATTTATAATTTCTTTGTGTTAAATGAACATATTCAAAGTCCAAAGGCTCTTTGTTAAGTACCTCGGGCTGGTTGTCGCCTTTGTATTCCCAGGCTCCAACGAAGGCAAAATGCTCATCATCGCGTAATGCTTCGCCGTCAGGTGTTTGCGATTCCAGCCTGAAATGGCCGCCGCATGATTCCTTGCGTTGCAGGGCATCATCAACCATTAGTTCGCCAAGCTCTAAGAAGTCGGCTACACGGCCCGCTCTTTCAAGCGAAGCGTTAACTTCTTCGTTATCGCCCATTACTATGGCATTTTTCCAAAAATCGGCCCTTAAAGCTTGTATCAATCCTTTGGCTTTTGTCAGGCCTTCTTCAGTACGCGCCATTCCGCAATATTCCCACATAATGTGGCCCAGGTCGCGGTGGTATTCGTTTACTGTTTTGGTGCCTTTAAGCGCTAATAACTTATTAATGTGATCCAACACATCCTGTTTTGTTTTTGCAAATGCAGGGTTGTTAGCGTCCACCGGTTTTGGGCCGATGGTAGCCAGATAATCACCTAAAGTATATGGTATCACAAAATAACCATCGGCCAAACCCTGCATTAATGCAGAGGCACCTAAGCGGTTAGCGCCGTGATCGCTGAAATTACATTCGCCCAAAGCATATAGTCCCGGTACATTAGTACTCAGGTTATAATCAACCCAAAGGCCACCCATGGTGTAGTGAACTGCCGGGTAAATACGCATTGGCTGAGTATAAGGATCCTCGTCGGTTATTTGATAGTACATATCAAACAGGTTACCGTATTTAGCGGCAACGGCATCTTTACCCAGGCGTTTTATCGCGTCAGCAAAGTCAAGGAATACCGCTACGCCCGATCCGCCTACACCACGATGCTCGTCAACCATTTCCTTAGCGTTGCGTGATGCCACGTCGCGCGGAACAAGGTTACCGAATGATGGGTATTTTCTTTCTAAAAAGTAATCTCTGTCTTCTTCTTTTATATCGCTGGCCTTTAACTGGCCCTTTTGTAATTTTTGAGCCGTTTCCTCAGTTTTTGGCGCCCAAACACGGCCATCGTTACGCAACGATTCCGACATCAGCGTTAATTTCGACTGATGATCGCCCGTTACCGGGATACAGGTTGGGTGTATTTGTGTATAGCAAGGATTAGCAAAGAACGCGCCGCGTTTATGTGCCCTCCAGGCCGCGGTTACGTTTGAGCCGGCAGCGTTGGTAGACAAGTAGAATACGTTGCCATAACCACCGGTACAAAGCAATACGGCATGGCCGGTATGCGTGTCGATCTCGCCGGTTGTTAAGTTACGGGTGATGATGCCCTGTGCTTTACCATCAACAATAACCACATCAAGCATTTCGGTACGGGTGTACATTTTAACTTTGCCGTGGTGTATCTGGCGGTTAAGGGCCGAATATGCGCCCAATAATAATTGCTGTCCGGTTTGTCCCCTCGCGTAAAAGGTACGGGAAACCTGCGCGCCGCCAAATGAACGGTTATCCAACAAGCCACCATACTCACGTGCAAAAGGTACGCCCTGAGCCACGCATTGGTCGATGATGTTTACCGATACCTCGGCCAAACGATAAACGTTGGCTTCGCGGGCGCGATAATCGCCACCTTTAATGGTATCATAAAATAAGCGGTAAACACTGTCGCCATCGTTCTGATAGTTTTTAGCGGCATTTATACCACCCTGCGCGGCAATAGAGTGCGCGCGGCGGGGGCTATCCTGGAAACAAAATGCCTTTACATTATAACCCAATTCGGCCAATGAAGCAGCAGCCGAAGCGCCTGCCAGGCCCGTACCTACAACAATAATATCGTATTTACGCTTATTTGCAGGGTTAACCAGCTTAAGGTTAAACTTATGCTTGTTCCATTTTTCGGCTAATGGGCCTTCAGGGGTTTTAGCATTCAAACTCATGTTCTTATTTGGTGAGTGGTTGATCAGGTTGATTAAGTGAGTGGTTGTTTTAACCATTTAACTTAATCAACCTAATCAACCTATTTAACTAATCAACTAATTCTTCAAACTCATTATATAATAAACCACCGGCATTGCTGCAAAGCCAATTGGTATAATAACCGCGAACAGCCAGGTGCCAATGGCTTCAACAATTGGCGTGTATTTGCGGTGTACCCAACCCATGGTGCGGAAAGCGCTTTGGAAACCGTGCAGTAAATGGAACGATACCGCGCCCATGGCAATTACATATAATATTACATACCATATATTGCTAAAGCTTTGCGCCACTTTTGCATGCAGATCTTTAACCCGCACTATCTCCACATTATTTTCGGTCGATACTGAATGTTCAAACGCTGGTGAGGCTGGTGTATAATCGGCTACTGTTGTTTTGCCTGTTGCCAGGTCGGTACGGTACTCTTTAAAAGCTACGTTGTTGGTAAATTTATAGTTGAACCAAAAATCGCGCATGTGTACTACTATAAAGAATAATAAGATGGCGCCCAGCAGCCCCATGTTTTTTGACGACCATGTTGCAGGCGACTTATTTACCACCGCGTAACCTACGGGCCTTGCCTTACGGTTTTTTACTGTTAAAATAAGGGCATACAGCGCGTGTACCAGTATAGCTAAGTATAACAGGTAGGCAACAACTTCGATAGGCGGAAAATGGGTTAGGAAATTGGCATAAACGTTAAAACCGAAACCGTCATCGTTACTAAACAGCAATAGGTTACCGCCAAGGTGTACAATTAAGAATGTACACAAAAACAAGCCTGTTAAAGCCATGATCAGCTTTTTGCCCAGCGATGAGTTAAAGGTTTGTTTAAATTCGCTCATTGATTGATAGATTTATTTCCGCAAAAGTATTTATTAAATAGCAAAAGATATAAATGGTTTATACTTATTAATGGGTAATTAGCTATTTAGAAACAATCTAAGCTTGGTAAATAATTTGCACACAAACAGTATAGGCTTATATTAGTGCGGCCTAATCAATACTATATGAAATATTTATATTTTTTCGCCTTTATTATACTGCTAAACAGCTGTAACCGTACAAAATTTGTGGAATTTACCGGCACTACGCCCGGTATTAATAACGGGGCCTTTGTTATAAAGGACGCCCAGGGAGCCATTATAGCATCTGAAAGTATTTTCGACGGAAAATTTCACAGCAAAAACTTATTGCCAAAGCCCGGCTATTATGATATGTACATTACAGCCGATATTGAAAAGGATTATAAGAAACATGTATATGATGTTTATTTGGAAAGCGGCAACTATACCATTGAAGCCGAAGGCGATAAATTGTATTTGTATCCAACCATAAAAACAGACTCGAAGATCCAGAATGAACTTTCGGGCTATTACACCGTAGCGGCTGAAAAAACACATGAAGCTAATGCAACCCTTCAAAATTTGGTCAGCTTAATGTATGATAAAAATTCCCCGGCAGCAGTATCGGGCAATACCGGCGACTTGCAGGCGCAGTTTGACAAGGCGCAGGAGGCATTTGATAAAACACAAGCGGTTGCTTTGGGCGATTTTGTGGCTAAGAACCCACAAAACGATGTTGCGGCGCATATACTTTCGGAAATTGATTATAAGAAAGATCCTGCGAATTATTATGCCGTTTACCAAAAATTTAGCGATACGCAGAAGAAAACCGCTGACGGAAAAAACGAAGGTGACGACCTTAAGGAGCTGGCAAAACTTGCGCCGGGAGCACTTGCGCCGAAATTAACCGGCAAAACGCCCGATGGTAAACTATTTGACCCTAAAACCATCAACAAAAAAATAATACTGGTTGAGTTTTGGCGTGCCGATGTTGAAGTGAGCCGTATCAATCATAAGGAATTATCGAATGGCTATTTTAGTCCGATAAAGAACAAGAATTTTACGGTGGTAAGTGTTTCATTAGACACCAAACCCGATGCATGGGCCGCCGCATTAAAGAAAGATAACATGAGTTGGACACAGCTTAGCGATCTGAAAGGGGAGGCATCGCCCAATATGACCAATTGGGCAGTAAGCACCATACCAACCTATGACCTGATTGATGGCAACTGGCATTTTATTAAGCGCGATGTTGATTTTGATAAGATACCGACTGAAGTGGCCAAATACTTACATACTGCTGTTAACGCACTGCAATAACCTTGTTTTGCAGTACTGCGAAGATGCGGTCGGTTTGTAGGTTGCGGATAGCTACCCTGCCCGTAAATTTGCCGAATGAAGGTAATACCACTTGCCTGTCGCCAAAGGCAAAGCATGGTAATGTTACGCTTTGGCGCGCACGCCCTGTTAAATTAATGCCGGGGTGTATGTGGCCGCAAAAAACATATCCCGCCGCGTTTTTTAAAGCAAGTTCGGTTAATGGGTGGTGCAGCATAAGGAAGGGGCCGATGGTCAATTCATCATGCAAGCTAACATCCAGATCGATATAATTACTGTCGTGGATAATATCGTGGTTGCCCCGTATCAGCATCAGCTGCAGTTTGGGAAATTGCCTGCGCCATAACACAAACCAATCCCAATCGGCATTTTTATCGCTGTGGAACAGGTCGCCCAGGAATAATATCTTTTCAGGTTTGTATTCATCAACCAGGTCGGACAGTACTGCCAGGTCGTTTTGCTCCATATCCCGCGGTACAGCAATACCCGCCTTACGGAAATGACCAACTTTACCTAAATGCACATCGGCTACAATAAGCGCTTTTTCCTGTTGCCAGTATATAGCTTTTTGGGGGAGCAGGAGTAAGTCCTGTCCGAGTAAGTTAAATGATAAAGCAGTAGTGGGTGCCATGGGGCAAAAGTAAGGGTTTGTTTTAATAACGAATATCGAATGCCGAAGTTGGAACTTCATTATTCATTATTGGATATTCGGTGTTCGATATTACTGTACTATACAGTAAATAATAAAAAAATAAAAACAGGCAAAAAAATAGCGACGGGTTTTAAACCCATCGCTATTTTAAAAAGATAAATCTCCGAACTTATATGGCTGTTGGCCGCCTGGTTATGCCTAATACTAAAGCTATAATAGCAATTACCAATAATACGTGTATTATACCGGTGGCCGAATATATAAACACGCCTAATGCCCATCCTGCAAGCAAAATAATGGCAATAATATATAATAATGAATTCATAGTGATGCGTTTTAATTAATGATTTTCATAGATATAATTATAACATTGCCCTTTACAGGAATGTTTTAATAATTATAAATAAACCAATAGTTAAAACCGGCGGCTATAATTTAAGCCACTTGTTCCTCACTTTTATTTGCTGTGCCGATGGATCATTTACTGAAGTTATTTTGTATTTCACCGTTGTGTTCCGAAGTAATGTTACAGGCAGTATAAGCACCAAACCATCGCGGTGAACGCTTACAGATATTTTATCGCCGGGCTTTTTGCCTTTTAGCATAGCGGCAGTATCGGTTACCGCCTGACCGTCAATTGCAGATATTTCATCTTTAGCATTTATGCCGTCAACCCATGCAGCGCTGTTACGCAATACTGTTGTAACCGTTATTTTGTTATTGGTAGTTGATGATACTATGCCCAACGCAGGCTCATTATTAGCCGCATTTTCATCGGCGGCGCTGTAACCGGCATAGCTTAGGTATTTGTTGTAGTCAATATCAGCTAAGCCGTAAACATATTTTTTATAAAACTCGTCAAGGTTTTTGCCTGCAAATTTTTCAAGGCTCAGTTTAAACTCCGCATCGGTATAGCCACGTTTTTTTGTTTTATAATATTCATTGTACATGTATTTCATCACATCGTCTAATGAATATTTTGCCTGGCTGTCATTAATGATCTCCAGGTCGAGCAGCATAGCTAAAACAGAGCCTTTACTGTAATAAGATATAGTATTGTTTGCCGAATTTTCATTTGGGCGATATGCCTTTATCCAGGCATCATAGCTGGCATCGGCTACGCTCTGTATTTTTTTACCTGGCTGGTTCTCTACAAGGTTAATATCGTTAGCCAGTACTTTCAGGTAATTATCGGTAGGTATCAGGTCGGCATGCCGTAAAACAATATCTTGATAATAAGCGGTAAAGCCTTCGGCTATCCATAGGTCGGTGGTATAGTTCTCATTATCATAATCAAAGGGCCCCAAGGCAATAGGACGTAAACGCTTCACGTTCCACAGATGAAAATGCTCATGCGCTACCAGGCTCAAAAAGCTCTGGTAACTACTTTCATGCCCATAGGCATCGCGCGAAGCGCCCAAAACGGTCGAACTTAAATGCTCCAGCCCACCGCCGCCCTTCAGGTAATTGTGAACAATGAAAACATAATATTTATTAGGGTTTTCGCCATATATCGCGGTTTCCTGTTCCACAATTTTGGCTATATCCTTTTTAAGGCGTTCCTTATCATAATTGCCTGCGCCGCACATGGCTATCTCATATTTTACCCCGGCGACATCAAACCCAAAAACATCCTGGTTGCCTACTTCAATAGGCGAATCAAACAAAATATCATAATCGGGAGAATGCCTTGTGAAAGGATCGTTTTTCACCATAGCTAAACTGGTTGAAACTTTGTCCCACCCGTTACAAGGTATAATATGTATGGTTGATGGCTGATGAAGCATGCCCTCGGGATACATAAAAATCCCAGATGTTGAAAGAAACCCGTGCGAAGCATCAATAGTACTGGTGCGCACCGAGATCTCATTACAATAAACATTGTATTTGATAGTAATGCTGCTTGCACCTGCTGTATTAATTGTCCACCAGTTTTTGCGTGTTTTTTTATAGGTTAATTCTTTGCCATTTGCGCTGGCCGTAAAGGTTTCTACGTTTTTAGCAAATTCCCTAACCAGGTATGAGCCGGGAGTCCAAACGGGCATTTTAAGGGTTATGCTATTTTGGTTGATATTATCAATATGCATTTCAATATCAGCATAATGGGCCTGCGCCTCGGGGAAAGTTACGGTATAGGAAATTTGTGGCGGGTTTGCACCTTTACTGGTATTGGCAGTCATAAAAAATAACGTTAAGCAAAAAAGCGAGGTTAGTTGTAATTTAGTTAGGCGCAATTTATTAAAAATTATAGCAATTGATTTTAAAAGCATTTTTTGTGGTAATTACGGTATTTGTACACAATTCAATAGATAATAAGTGCCATATATCAAAAAAATTACATAATAGCACAAATAAAGCACATCTAAAATAATATTATTACGTATAAACTCAAATTAGGCTTTACTAATACAATTTTATAATTTACTTTTGATTAATGGCAGCCCGCTTTAAAACATGTTTACTAATTGACGATAATTACATAGATAATTTCGTTACCAGGAAGATTTTGGAAAGCGGCAATTTTGTCGAAAACATAATCGTTCGCCAATCGCCTGATGAAGCGATAGAAACATTACGCACTGGCTTAGTAAAGCCGGATGTAATTTTTCTTGATATCCGCATGCCTATGATGAGCGGTTTTCA
>Ga0206994_1180_pt1 | contig 11185 bp, 6 predicted proteins | sample Alteio_BWMinCont_4_FD_153485 | JGI IMG/M metagenome (GOLD analysis project Ga0206994, IMG submission 153485) | Enriched cells from forest soil in Barre Woods Harvard Forest LTER site, Petersham, Massachusetts, United States -... | ecosystem: Environmental > Terrestrial > Soil > Temperate forest >...
CCCGCACAGCACCGTATGTTGTTCGGTTAGTTCGAACTTTCGGCGGGAGCGCCTTAGCTTTCGCGAAGGGGAGAATGCCTGCAATGATCAGCCCAGCCAAAACGGCAACTTCGCGGCGAGAGCGCGGTGCGAAACTCATTCGGCGCATCCTCCTATTAGCAACGGCCTAACATGGAAACTCGTGGGCATCGTCTTAGCCAATATGCTCGCTGAGCAACTAGCCGCCCCAGATCCAGCCAATTTTCACCATTTCACGGGCAATTGAGCGGCAGTTTCGGATAGGTCAGCCAGCGCCCGCAGGTTGCGAACCGACACCGCCTCTCTCCGCGCCACTACGATGCCTTGCCGATCCCAGTCAGAAAGCAAGCGGCTCACCGTAAATAATGTGGTCCCGACCAACTGGGCTAACTCCTCCCGCGAAATGCTGATCTCTATCCCCCCGTTCACTTGACGGCCCACTTGATGCATCATGCGAAGAATTTGACTGCTCAGTCGCGCGGCTACCCGTTCGGTACTAATTTCGCGGAAACGCTCGTGCATATCCTCTAAGTACTGGAGAAGCATATTCAACATGTTGCGTCTTAAAAACGTGTGGCGTTCAAAGATCGTCTCGAAAGTAGAGATATCCCACGCGAGCGCCGTACACGGCTGTTGAGCTCGAGCCGTGGAGTTACGATTCCGAATATGCGACTCAGCGACGCCGATCAGTTCACCCGGTCCACTGAGTCTGAGCATCACTTCATGGCCATTGGCACCCACTTGCAATAACTTCACACAGCCCGAAGTGAGCAGGAGGACCTGCCGCACAGAATCGCCTTGGCAAAAGATCACCTGCGCGTTCTCGAATTTCTTTTCTTGCGCTGCCGAAACAATCTCTTTGCAAGCAGGCAAGGAAGCACCTGAGAACAATGAAGAGCGCAGTGCGAGGGCAGCAGTATGGTTGACCGCGGAGTTTTGGCCGAAACGATGCCCCGCGGGGTGCAATTCTCCGGCCGCTCTTTCGAGCGCGTTGGGCTGGGTCGATTTCATCTTCTGGTAACCTAACCGCTAACGATTGGGCACGCCCTCCTCAAACTTGCGTTCGCCACCCGAAATCCGAGGTGCACATATTTGCAGGACTCGCTGGCCTGATGTCTGCCAAAAAGTGGACATGTGCGAAAATGGACTGCTTCGGCAGCATTTCTAAAATGGTTTTGTCCCGTCTCAGCAAATAGCCTCGAAACTTGACGTGCAATTCAGTTACCTTCCGTCAGCCGAGCGGGGAGACCCGAGTTTTAACACCTTCTAAGCAAAGCAAAACTTTATGTCTTTGATCGAAAGCAAATTCTTAGAGAAATTCTTGAGGCTGGTTCTATTAGTGCCATGCCGCATTTCAGAAGAACAATGAGTGCCTAGAACAGCCAGCGCGCCATTCGAGCTAGAGAGGGACATAGAAACTAGAGCAACGACAATAGGGGAGTTGGGTGGATCCTCAGCCCCTCGTTATATTCGACAAAACCCATTCGCTTCAGCCTTCTCATGGCGCCATTTACGTGGGTGCGGCTCGTGCCGATCATCTCGCCCAGCAGTTCTTGCGATACCCCGGAAAGTGTCACTTCGTCATTCTCGTTCTTGACGCTAAACTGCGCGAGAAAAAGAAGTGCGCGAATCAGCCGTTTTTCGGTGTCGTCGCAGAGTAGATCAACCACTTGTTGCGTAGCGCGGATGTTCCTGGCCAGCATCAAGTTGATGAAATATTCTGAAAAGCGTCGATCGCTGCGAAGCAGGCGAAGCATCTCGTCTTTGGGAATGACGCGCAGAGTGGTTGACGACACCGCTGTAACCCTGGCCATCCTCCGCGGCTGGCCTGCTAAGCACCAGATGCCAACGAACGTGGCGGGGCCAAGGACCGTCGGCACGGCTGTCTTGCCTGTGTCCGAGTTCACTGACAATTTCACGATGCCCTTCTGAATATAGAAGACACTCCCGGCTGGGTCGCCTTGGGAAAAAATAACCTCGTTCCTATGAAAAAACCAGCTGCTTTCTAGAGAGTCCGGCAGAATCAAGAAACGATTCGACATTGAATCCCGCTTTGCTCCGCGCTCGTGTGTTTGCAACGGCAACTCGTCGCGCCACGCCTTGCTCTGTCGGGGCGCCCACCCTCTCTCGTCCGCCTGAACCAACAACACCCATTCGCAGTCCTCCTTCCTGGCTACTACCCTGAAAATAGGTACTACGCTCTTTCTTTCGGTCAGGAAGCACTTAGTTTTCGGGCTCCGGGCTCTCGGAAACATTCATAATCCGCGTGGGCCTACGGTTTCATTGCCGGGGGGACGCCTGGCAGGAATTACAGGGCGCTAACTTCTAAGCACGTTGCATTCCACGCTAAGGTCCTCATGTGCCCACGCTAAGGTCCTCATGTGCACGGCTCTTGGTGATCAAGTGAGCGGGGAAAGGGAAAAATGGGACGAACAAATAAGAAATGTTCTTCCACACTGAGGCATCTTGAGGATGTTGTGGCCACCAGTGTTGATGAAATATTCAGCTTCGCGATTGTCGGCTGCAACTGAAGCGTCCTGTTCGTGGTCACCTCAATGGACGCACAGACCTCGGCCGCAACGCAAACGGCGCATTACTTGCGCGGGGACAAATTTGAAAAGCCGATGGGCAAAATCGTGCAAGCCAGAGCACAAGTCAAACGATCCGGCTACCCAGGCGGAAATTCACGACCGGCGTGGACCTTGAGGTGCAGACTAATGAAGAACAGCTTGAGCTTGGTGTTTGCGCTGGGTCAAATATCGAAATCAAAAATGGGCTATGCTTTCGACCACTTTGAAGACCAAACAGGAAAGATATCGCGGTGGATCACCACGTCGAGCATCCCCGTGATGGATCGCTTCCGTGCTCCCCAGAGAGAGTGGGTTTAAACGATATGATTCGCCCCAGGGTCCTGCTAGCCTTAGTTCTGTGCTTGGCGTTGTGCATGCCAACTTATGCAGATCAAGCAAGCGCCGCATTCAAGCGGGGCGTCCGAGCTGAGTCGAAGAATCAAAGGGATGCTGCTTTTGAGGCGTATAAGCAAGCCTACGCGTTAAAACCCAAAGAGCCGAAGTATGCCGCCGCCTACCTGCGAGTCAGAACGGCCGCCGCAATTAGTCACGTACAGAATGGCGAGAAGTTGCTGAACAGTGGTGACTTGGAAGGCGCCGTCTCGGAATTTCAGCGTGCCCAGGAAATTGATGGTACCAATTTTCTCGCGGGAGAGGAGATGAGACGCGCTGCCTTTCTGCTCAAAAGGAAGAATGAATCAGGAGGAAAAGGCTCGGCGAACCAGGAGTCTAAACTGACAAAGCAAGCCGAAGACCTGGAAGGTCCGGTGACGCTAGAGCCTTCTCCGGATACTCCAATTACTTTGCGCATGACCACTACCGCAGATAACGTGTACAAGAGTATTGGCAAGCTCGGAGGAATTAACGTCCTCTTCGATCTGGATTACAAACCGCAAAAGATCGCTATTGAACTGAACGAGGTAAAGCTGGAGGAGGCATTAAAGATGGTCGCCTTGGAGTCAAAGACATTTTGGCGGCCAATCTCTTCAACGGCAATTTTTGTCGCGGCGGAAGCGAAGCGCAAAGAGTTGGAATCCAGCGTGATGAAGACGTTTTATATCCAAAACGCCTCGACACCAGGTGAGTTACAGGAGGTGGTGGGCACTCTAAAGCGGATGTTGGATATTGGTAGGGTCCAAGTAAATCCAACTCATAGCTCCATCACCATTAGAGCCACGCCGGACCAGTTGGTCCTAGCCGAAAAATTGCTTGAAACGCTCGACAAGCCAAAGTCTGAAGTGATCATCGATGTTGCCGTAATGGAAGTCAACCGGGATCGTCTACGCACATTGGGTTCGACAGTGCCAACGTCAACGACGGTCGGACCAGCGGCCGCTGGCGGCTCAGGTACCACCGGCGGCGCTACTGGCCTCGTACAGCTGGCATCGCTGGCGGGAACTCCTATGGTAACCCCGATCCCGAGCGTTACGTACACGCTGCTCATGTCGGACACTGATACCAAGGTTCTTCAAAACCCGGAGCTGCGAGCTCTCAACGATGAAAAGGCTTCTTTAAAAATTGGAGAACGGGTGCCGATCGCTACCGGTTCGTACACTCCCGGGGCGGGTGGTGTCAGCATCAATCCCCTGATCAACACTCAGTTTCAATATCTTGACGTAGGCGTGAATATCGACATTACTCCGCACATCCATTCAGAGCATGAGGTCACGCTCAAGATGTCGCTGGAAGTTTCTTCGGTAACAGGAACCCAAAATATTGGCGGCATTAGCCAACCGACGATCGGTCAGCGCCGCATCGAGCATGAGTCGAGATTGGAGGATGGCGAGGTGAATCTTGTGGGCGGGATCTTGGAGGATACCGAAACGCAGTCGCTGAGCGGTTATCCGTGGCTCGCCAAGATTCCAATTTTGAAGTATCTTTTCGCCCAGGAGAACAAACAACGCACAGAAAACGAGATTGTCTTTGCGATCACTCCGCACATCGTGCGTGCGGAGGAAGTCACGGACGAGGACTTACGCCTGGTTGACGTCGGCACAAGTAGCACTATCGGGCTAAGATTTAAGGAATCGACGCCGGCAAGCCCGACTGTATTGAATTCAACCCCTGCCACGGCTCCTAACCCAGGTAGACCGGCTCAATCTGCGCCGGACGCGACTTCGCCTCAGAACCGGCGGCGATAAAGTTCCGCTCCCCAACGTAGCCGTTGTCTCCAGCCGCTTCCGATTGAACGATCGAGTTGGCTAATCTGCCCATGCCCGTGACCCAGCTTTCGGCCCGTGACCGGCCACTCCCGGAGCGACAGGTCCAGAGATTCTGCCCTGAAATAAAATCGGCAGGCTATTGCTTCCAACGCTCCCGTCCCAAAATACATAAGGTTCGCCACTGTACCTTATTGCCCATCAGTACACTTGTAGGCATTAGGTGTCGCGCATACCGTAGCGCGAGGGGATGCATAGTAGTCAAGGTTGCTAGCAGTCCCGGGCGCCACTCGTCCCCTTCGCCCGTATCTCAGCGGCTAACGCAGCGCGGTGTTCTCTTGCTCGTGCCCGCAGGCCTCTACCCATCCCAGGCGAGAATTGCATATTGGGAAGCCGATCCGGCGGTCCCGGATTTGATCACGATAAAACGAGTTACCTTCTACGGGGCATACACGTAAAGGCGGATTGCGTCATTGGCACACGAAGCAGGTGTTCAAAAACGTAAGCCCACAGTGCTCCGACTGCCACGCCGACATTCATCGCCGGCAGTGTGGCGGCAATTGAGAGATAGCGGTCTTAGAAGCGAGCGCGCCCAAAATGCCTCGGGCGATCCGCAGGCTTGGAAGAAGCTTATTGGCACTAAGCGGGTGGCAGCCCGGCTGGAAACTTTGCCGGACCATAAACTCCGCCGTGGCGCGTTTGCAGTCAGCTCTGTCGTGCAGTTGACGCTCGCCCTGATTGTGATTTCGCTGCCGTTGATTTTTCCTGAACAGATTTCGATCCGAACGATCTATCAGGTGACGCCAATTGAGGCTCCGCAGACGGAAGTTCCCATAGAGCCTGAAAAGCCCGAAGTTCACAAGAAAGCCGAGCCGATACCGGTTAAGCCCGCCGAACCGGTTCGTGTGGCCAAGCTTTTCGCACCGCAACCGCTGATCGCGCCGAAGCCCAAAGCTCCCGAGAAGCTGAATTCCGATGTGCCCAAATTAGAGCCCGTCCCGGCGCGCACCAAATTAGATACTTCCACGGCCGAGCCCGAACGCCCTCGCGAGCCCGTCAAGACTGGAATGCTAAACACAAGCAACGCACCAGAACCGACGGTCAAGGCCGCGAGCGAAACGGTGCAGACGGGCGGATTCGGCGATCCGCATGGATTTGCCGGCGGCGCGCCGGATGCAAAACATGGCAACGTCGCGCGCCTGGGCTCGTTCGAACTGCCTTCCGGCCCCGGTTACGGAAACGGTACCGGCGGCGCGAATGGGGCACGCGGCGTTGTGGCCAGCGCAGGTTTCGCCAACAATTCTGCCGCGAAGGCGTCTGCGAGCGGCGCCCGCGGCGCAGTGCAGTCGGGCGGCTTCGGGAGCGTGGAGATCGCGCCTGCGGCGAAACCTCAAAAGCAAGCCGAACAGGCGCCGGCAATTCAGCCGGTGGTGATTTTGTCCAAACCAAATCCCGCCTATTCGGATGAAGCGCGGAAGCTGGGAATCGAAGGCGAAGTGCTGGTCGAAGTGATCTTTCTTGCGTCGGGGCAGGTACGGGCGGTTCGCGTAACGAAGGGATTGGGGCACGGGTTGGACGAAGCTGCTCTTCATGCCGCGGAGCAGATTCGCTTCAAGCCGGCTTTGCAAGAGGGGCAGGCGGTGGATTTTCCTGCCATCGCACACATCATATTTCAACTTGCTTACTGAAGGGGGACATATGCGGGCATGGAAAATCGTGGGGGCGGTGCTGATCCTGAGCGTAATGCCGCTGCGCGCAAAAGCGCAGGCTTCCAGCATCGACCAGGTGGTGGATCGGATCGTGACGCAGGAGAAGGCAGAAATGCAGATGCTCCGCCAGTATTCGCCATTGGTGGAAACTTATATACAGATGATGCGGCCCGATCCCAAACTGGGGCCCGTCCCCGCGGGGGATAGATATTTTCTTGGCAAAGCGCAACTCGCGAACGGCGTGGACCTGGAGGCCTTTGCCGCTGATGGAGGCGGCGTCCGTCACAAGCTAAGCGGGATCAGCGGTGTTTTTACGGTTGAGTTTCTGCCGCGCGGCTTTCTGCAGATGATCTATCTGGATACGAATGGATTCGACCAGCAAAACTACCGCTTTGACTACGTTCGCCGCGAATTCCTGGGTGATGTCCGCTGCTTCGTATTTGATGTCACGCCTACGGTGAACGCCGGCAAGGGCCGGTTCATGGGACGGATTTGGGTAGAGGATCAGGGGTATCACATTGTTCGGTTCAACGGCGCCTATAACGGCGCGTCGCGCACGGATTTTTACTTTCATTTCGATAGCTGGCGCGTTCTTGCCGGTCCTCAGCAGTGGCTGCCCGCGTACGTTTACAGCGAAGAAGGGGAAGTCAAGTACGCCATGACGCGCAAGCTCACGTTCAAGTCGCAGACCCGCTTGTGGGGCTATAACGTCGGTCGCTCCAGACAAGAGCAGGAGCTGAGCAAGATTCTTGTGGAATCCGAACGGCCGGTGAAAGATCAGGCCGAAGCCGCCAATGACTATTCGCCCCTCCAGGCGCAGCGCACCTGGGATCTCCAGGCCGAAGATAACGTCGTCGATCGCATGGAAAACCTCGGGCTGCTCGCCCCGCGCGGTGAAATCGACAAAGTTCTCGAGACGGTCGTGAATAATCTGGAAGTCACCAACAATTTGAATATCGATCCCGAGGTCCGCTGCCGCGTGCTGACAACTTCAACGCTGGAATCGTTTACGATCAACCATACCATCGTGGTCAGCCGTGGGTTGATTGACGTGCTGCCGGATGAGGCCAGCCTGGCCACCCTGCTGGCGCGTGAACTCGGTCACATTGTTCTCGCTCATCACATTGACACGCAGTATGCGTTCTTCGATCGCATGCTGTTCGATGAAAAAGACACCTTCCGTCATTTCGGCTTCCGCAGAACGCCGGAAGAAGAACAGGCCGCTGCCCAGAAAGGCGCGGAGCTGCTGCAGAATTCGCCCTACAAAGATCAGCTTGCCGCCGCCAAGCTTTTCATCCAGGCCCTGCAGGATCGCGTGAAGGATGTCCCGAATCTGATCAGCCCGCATTTGGGCGATCGCGTTCCCAATAATTGGTCCGTCTCCCTACCCGCAAACGCAGTGCGAACTCCTGGTACACAAGGAGCGCTCCCGCAGCCGCAGTCCTCGAGTCCCGCGACGAACGGGGCTGACAATAAGGTGTTGGCCGCGCTTCCGCTAGGCGGCCGCATCAAAATGGATCCATGGAACGATGAACTGACCATGCTGAAAGCCAAACCCGTGAGTATCATCGCGGAACGCGAAAAGATGCCCTTTGAGGTCACTCCTTTTGTGATCTACCTCACCCGTGCGCAGTCTAGTTCAACGCAAACCGCGCCCGCACTAGCGAGGGAATCCAGCGCAAATGCAGTTGATCCTGCCGACCCAATTACCGACCCTAACTGAATCGATTTCAAAAACGATGGAGATGAGAGATGCGAGACCTTGTTGGGGTTGAGCCGCAGATGGGTTCGACCACAATTGCCATGCATCCCTTGAGATCTGAAACAGCGCCACGTTCGGGACAAGCGGAAGAGGTAAAGGTGCGGTCCTTGATTGGAAGAGCCCACCAAGCCCCAAGCCTCCAGTCACCGACTCGAATCTCAGTCCCTCCCTCCGGCTACACGTGAAGACTGCCCACTATCTGTCCTCTTGACCAGTAGTCGACCGGCCAATTGGAGGCATAACGTCTGCAACGGCTTACTGAACTGAACTGCCAGCACTACCAAGTTCACTTTCGCGTTCGGGGGAAACAACCGTGAAGCCAATTCGCATTTCGATGCTGGTCCTTTGTGGCGCCGTTCTCATCATCCTTGTGCTCTTCGGAACGGCATTTACGCGCCCGTCATATACGTCCAGCAACGTGAACACGCCGACCCAGGACACATGCCGCGGTTGTCATAACGGCAGCGCTACTGCGGGCGGCAGCGCGGTCGTGGTTTTTCCTTCGGGCCTGACCTATACAGGGGGTGTGACACAGCACTTGAGCGTCACAATCACCGATCCGACTCATAAGCGAGGCGGGTACCTCCTAACTGCGCGATTGGCGAACAGCATAACCAGCCAAGCGGGAACCTTCACGGCTACGGACACGAATAGCCAAGTGATTCCGAATGGCTCGATCCAAGACATGGATGCCGTCAATTTTGCGATGTTGACATGGAACTTTGACTGGACTCCTCCGGCGGCAGGTTCGGGCAGTGTGAATTTTTATGTGATCGGGTATGCCACAGGAGCCCCGGGTGGCTCGACCAATGGCAATGGCGCTTATCTGTCGACAGCAACTTTGACCGAGGGGTCCGCAACACCTGACTTCAGTCTCTCGGCATCGCCCAGCAGCCTTTCCATCGCTACGGGATCCAGTGGCACCAGCACCATCACGATCACTCCCAAGAACGGCTTTACGGGAAGCGTTACTTTGTCCGCATCCGGCATGCCGACTGGCGTTACGGCTGCGTTCGGTACGAATCCAACGACGGCCACAAGCGTCTTGACGCTGACGGCCAGCAGCACCGCCACGCTCGGAACGTCCACGATAACGATCACAGGAACCTCAGGCGCCCTGACTCATACGACCACTGTGGCTCTCACTGTGAGCACGACGGTCACGCCTGACTTCAGTCTTTCTGCGTCGCCAAACACCTTAACCATAGCTCAAGGATCAAGCGGCTCCAGCACCGTTACCGTCACTCCGCAGAGCGGCTTTACCGGAAGCGTTAATTTGTCTGCATCTGGCTTGCCGACTGGCGTTACGGCCGCGTTCGGTACGAATCCAACGACGACTACAAGTGTCTTGACGCTGACGGCCAGCAGCACCGCCACCTCGGGAATGTCTACGGTCACGATCACGGGAATCTCTGGCGCCCTGACTCATACGACCACTGTAGCTCTCACTGTGAGCGGCTCGACCCTCACAGCGGCTCCAACGATGCTGTCGTTCAACTATACGACCGGATCACCGACACCCGCGGCTCAACCAATTTCAGTAACGGCAACTCCAACAAAGTTGGCCTTCACGGCGTCGGTCTCAGGCGGGACGTGGTTGTCAGCTGCACCGCTGAGCGGTACTACGCCAGGTACAGTCAATGTCACGGTGAATCCAGCAGCTTTGACGGCCGGCACCTACAATGGCACAGTCACTATCACCTCCTCGGGCGCTACGGGCAGTCCGCAGATGGTCCCCGTGACGCTTATGGTCAGCGCTATTTCGACGAAGCAGCTTAATACCACACCGTCTTCGTCTTACCCCAATTTCTTGATCGACGCTCAGGGGAATTACGACGCGGTCTGGACAGATACTACAGCCGGCGTGTTCTTCAGCCGCTCGACAGACCATGGCACCAGTTTCCCAACCAGCGTCATGATTCCGGGCAGTGCTGGAGCTAAGTTGCAGCCGCAGATTGTGGTGGACGCCAGCGGTAATAATATCGACGTCGTTTGGGCGCAATCCACCTCGACGGCTGGCTCTTACAATGTTTTCTTCAGCCGGTCAACAAATGGCGGTGTGAGTTTTTCAGCGACGCCCAAGCAGCTGACTACAGCCGCTCTGCCACTAGCCGACGCTCCTCGAATGGCTTTGGAACCGAGCGGCGGCGTCGATGTGGTGTGGGGCCGTAACGAAACGTGGATTATCCGCTCCGCGAACGGTGCCACCTTCGGGACATCGGCGACCATGCTTTCGAACCTCTCTCAGGATTCAGGCGGGCCGCGCGTCGCCGTCGATTCGAAGAGCACAATCTATGTTGCGTGGACGGATGAGGTGAGTAAGAGCTCGGGCTCTTGCAACTTCTATTTCAACGTGGCTGCGAGCGGTTCGACTTTCAACGCAAGCAATACAAGAAACCTGTCCAATACCGATTGGGCGGGTGCCCAACCAAACTGGCCAAATGGATTCACTGGTTGCTCCTATGACAACCTGATCCTATTGGTGGATTCACAGGACAACCTGCACATGGTTTGGTCGGACGATATGCCCGATCAATCTGTGCTGGTCAGTGCGTACGATTCGACCGGCAACTCACGTGTATCGTTCCCAACCAGTCTCGGCTCGAGCCCAGCGGCGTCGCCCCATGCGGTAGTCGTAAACAACAGCAGTGGAATTCCGACCGTCCACGTGGTGTGGTCGGATGGCCCTGCGGACTTAACCGCCCAAGCGACACCGGGCATCTTCTACACTCACTCGACCGATACAAACGCCCCATTCGGCCAAACCTTTGCAACTCCGCCGACCAGGGTTGCTAATGCTAAGTCTGAGTTCCCGCAGGTAGGCGTCGACAACACCGGGAATATAGACGTAGCCTGGCAACAAGGCGATGCCTTGATCCCGAGCGCCTTCGATGTGATCCTTGCTCCTTCGTTTGACGGCGGTAACACGTTCACAGTGTCAATGCCCATATCTATTAACGCCTCTAT
>Ga0206994_1181_pt1 | contig 11131 bp, 12 predicted proteins | sample Alteio_BWMinCont_4_FD_153485 | JGI IMG/M metagenome (GOLD analysis project Ga0206994, IMG submission 153485) | Enriched cells from forest soil in Barre Woods Harvard Forest LTER site, Petersham, Massachusetts, United States -... | ecosystem: Environmental > Terrestrial > Soil > Temperate forest >...
CTGATTGCACACCACCTACATCACCTGATGATTGAACTTTTAAAGCTGATTTAGCTGCCTGCTCATCAAAATTATCGCCGCTTAAAGCACCTAAAAATGCTTGTGCCTTGCTATACGCGGCAGATTGTGTCGCCGTGCTTGCCGATAATAATTTATCAACTGTGGCAACTTTAACCACTTTTGATGAACCTTTCTGATCTTCTATCTCCACTAAATGCACGCCAAACTGCGAAGTGATAATTTTCAGGTCGCCTTTTTTGCCGCTAAATACCGCGTCTTCAAAAACCGGCACCATGCTTCCACGGCCAAATGTTCCCAGGTCACCGCCTTTTTCAGCCGAACCTTTATCAACCGAATATATTTTGGCCAGGTCGGCAAATGATTTTCCGCCCTGTATTAATTTCTTAAGCGAATCAGCTGTTGCCAAAGCTCTCTCAACACCACCGGCTGCAATAGGCAATAAAATGTGCCTTGCTTTTACCGAATCGGGGCCCACAACCGCATCAACAAGTTTTGATACCTTATAGGCGCCATTTGAAAGATAAGGGCCATATACAAAGCCTTTGGCAGCGCCAAACATTATTGAATCTATCTTAGGGTCAAGCTGGCCCTTGCGCTGAAATGCAAGCGGCGTTTTAGTGTCGGCATTTAGCTCAACAAAAGTTGAATCACTGGTGCTGGCTTTAAAATCAGCCACCAATTTTTCTACCTGCGCTTTTATAGCTACTGAATCGTCTTTTGAAGGCGCAGCGTTAAACGAAACATATTCAAAGCTCCTTGATTCCGTTTGGTTCTTAAACTCGCTCTTATGCTCGTTATAATAACTCTGATAGTCATCATCGGTTGGTGCAACCTTATTGTCAGGTATTGATGTATAATCAAGCTTTACATATTTAAAGTTGGCAAGCTTGTTTTTAGCTTCATAATCATCTTTGGCATCAAGCGCGTTAACATATAAGCCATTGCTAACCAATGCCAGGTATTTTTCGGTGCGTTTGTTATCGCGTAACTGCTCAACGAAAGTTTCCCAGCGTGCTATAATAGGGTCGCCCGGCTTAGCAGCGGTTTCGTTAGCTAAAAAGGTATTCAGCTTTGCCCTATCCAATTGCCCGGTTTGCGGATCGCCGAAAGCCTGTACAATTTGCGGGCTTGGATTATCGCCCTGTATCAGCGAGTGCACTTCATCATCGCCTACAATTATGCCCAGCTTATCCATTTCCTTAGCCAGTATTTTTTGGCTCACCATATCATTCCAGGTAGTTTCCTGTATATAGCTGGTAATTTGTGGCGTCATTTCGGTTTGGTGAGATTGTTGCTGAAAGTTTGCGGTATTCTCGTCAACTTTCTTATTAAACGCATCATAAGCAAGCTTTTCGCCTGCTACCTCGCCTATTGTTGTGTTATCGCCATGAAAAAACGAACTGCCGTAGTGTATTACCTCGCCAGCAATAAATGCAAAAAGTGCGAACCCTATAACGATGACTAATATTAGCCCCATCCGGTTACGCAAAAAACCCATTATTCCCATAAAAAAATTTATATAATATTAATAGTACTCAAAAAAGAGGCGCAAGATACAACTTTTAGCAAAATTTTTTAACACAAAAAAAATTACTTAAAAATGTCATTATTATTGAGTTGGCGCATCGGTTACTGTGAGTGTAGCCGTTGTTTGTTTACCGGTCCAATGTTGCATTTTATCATCACTCACAAAGCTGTTTATATTCGTTACATCACCGTTAGCCGATGTAATTTGCACCATTTTGGTTGAATATACTGTTTTAGTACTCTGATCCCATATCAACTCATCTGATTTATAGGTATCGCCCTTATCATTTTTTGCCACTACATTTTTGCGGAATTGTATCTTCTTGTCCACATCGCTCTGTATACCGGTATCAGCGGTTATGCTTCCTGTTTGTACCATATCTTCAAAAATAATGGCATTTACAGTTTTTGGCATCAGGTTATACGGTTTTTTACCCTGGTACTGCAGCAGCAACGGGGACAGTATACGGAACTTAACTTTTGCCGAGTCGCTAAAAATAATATCAACACCATGAATAGTGTCAACATCCATATTCAACTGGTTAGCAGATAGTTGCTGCACCTTCTTCAGATCATTTTCACAAGCTGACAGGAACAGCATGCCAGTGAGGAGTGCCGGCCAACAATTTTTTAATAAATGTTTTGCCACACTAAGCATATATACCAGGGTTATTGAAGTTTATATCTTCTAAGCCATTGACTATCATTTAGGGTGAATCCTAAATGAAAGTTAACATAGTTTTCTTTTACAAGGCCATTGTTAAGCGTTCCGCGTTGGCCAATTTCAGCCGCGAAGTTAATTTTGTAAAAAACGTTATGATCACTACTTGGCCTTAAAGGCAAGCCTAAACCAAATGTAAGCGCGTAGTTTCTAATATTGGTATTAGTATTGTTCGACGCGTTATTTACCATAATATAAGTTTGGTCATAAATAAAGCCTAAACGGTAATCAATGGTAGCCCAGTAATTGCTTAAGGCATTAATATTAGGAGTTATCTGCCCGCCTAATGTGTAGGTTTTGCTATCCTGCAGGCCCTGGTTAACTCCTCCTATTGACAGCGTAGACCAATTTGCCATACTATATTCGGCGCCTATAAGGTATTTACCATCATTCACAAAAGTTAAACCAAAGCGGTTTATTTGCGGAAGTTGTATTTTTGATTTAGGATCCTTTGTGTTAACAAGTGTATCTAAAGCAGGGTTCTTGTTTCCGCTGTTGTCATAAGTATACTGGCTGATCACTAAAGTGTGCTGACTGTTTATTTGCGTATTTGCCGCAGCCGAATAACCTAAAACAATGTGTTTGGTGGGGCCTAAGTCGATAGTGTACTGCGCGCCATAATCATAATTTAAACCGCCTACTGAATAGCTGTCTTCAACTGTTGAATTTAATGTGGCAAACAAACTTGGTATTTCTGTTGAGCTAAATTGCTGTAGTTTACCAAATATGTACGATACATTACCACCCAGCAATAAGTGCCTGCCGATGCCAAAGCCATAACCCAGGTATGCTTTTGTTAAACCGCCATTGCCGCTGTATATATAATTTACCGCGCTGGTATCTGCAGATGAACTTGTACCAAAATTCTTTTGGGTTGTTTTATAATTATAGCCAACCTGGCTGTAAGGCTGCATACCAAAGCTAAACGCCGAATGCTTAGTTAAAGGAAAAGCGAATGCAATATGATCAAGCCTGAAGTTAGCATTGGTTTGGCTGGTTTGCCCGGTTTGGTTTAAAGTAAGCGAACTGCCGTACAAGCCAACATCAAAAACCGTTAAGTGTAATGAACCGTATGATGCAGGGTTAACCGGGTTTATATTGTAGTACCAAACTCCGTTCGAGCTGTTTATAGCGGCGCCTAAGCCACCCATACCAAGTGTTTGCGGTAACGCCAGCGAACTAATATCGCCTAAACCATAACGTGAATATGGCGAACTTGTAGTAGCCGTTGATTGTTGCGCGCTTGCCCTGAAAACAACAATTGCAAGTAAGAAAGTTATAAAAAGTCTGGTATATTTAATCATTATGCGTTTGTATAGCTGCGTTTAATCCTTTTAGAACCAGGTGAGGCTCAATTTTAATATAGGGGGCAAAGATGCTATTTTTTAACAGCGTATCAAAAAAAATACTATCGCCGCCTGTTAGTATAATATTTAGTTCGTTTTTATGGTGTTTGTAGCTTTCAATAAACCCTGTAAGCTCATATTTTATCCCATTTTGCACACCCGACCTGATAGCGCCCGGGGTATCGTTTCCGCTTTCACTATTAAAGCCGGCATCTTCCTGCAACAAAGGCAAACCTCCTGTATAATAATTTAATGCCTTATAACGCATATTTAACCCCGGCGATATACTGCCGCCATAATAATTTGCACCGGCATCAACATAATCATATGTTATACAGGTGCCGCCATCAATTATTAAGTTGTTTTTTTGGGGATATAAATAGTTAGCGCCAATAACACCTGCTAAACGGTCGGCTCCAAGTGTTTTAGGGGTAAGGTAATGGTTAATGATGCCTGTTGCCATTTCAGCATTAAAATAAATTACACGTACCTTCTCTTTTAATACTGTTTCCCATTCCTCGGGTTCCTTTTTTACTGATGATATGATGACCTTATTTACGGCATGATCATCCAGCAAACCATTTATTATGTTTATATCCGGGTGTTGATATCGCTCTGTATATATTAACTCATCCTGCTCAAAAACAGCGAATTTTGTATAAGTATTGCCAATATCAATAACCAGGTTGGCCATCAGGCTTTAACCAATGATAATATCGATTCAAAAATAGCCAGCCCATCCTCATTAGCCAGCAAACTATCGGCAGCACGTTCAGGGTGCGGCATTAAGCCGAACACGTTACGATTAATATTACAAACACCGGCAATGTTTTCAAGCGAGCCATTCGGGTTAGCATCAGCAGTAACCAGGCCCGATTCATCGCAATACCTGAATAATATCTGGTCGTTATCCTTAAGCTTTTGCAAAACATCCGCGTCAGCAAAATAATTTCCTTCGCCATGCGCTATTGGAATTTTCAATGCGCGTTGCGGATCTATTTGCGATGTAACCAGCGAGTTGGTTGTTTCGGCTTTTAAATAAATGTTGCGGCAAATAAATTTACGGTTTTGGTTATGCAGCAGCGCGCCCGGTAAAAGGCCGGCTTCGGTCAATACCTGGAAACCATTGCAAATACCTAAAACATACCCGCCATTATTGGCAAAGCTTATCACTTGCTCCATAATAGGCGAAAAACGGGCAATGGCGCCTGAGCGCAAATAATCGCCAAATGAGAAACCGCCGGGCAAAACTATAAAGTCAGCACCTTGCAGGTCATGGTCTTTATGCCACAATTTAGCGACCGGTTTGCCGCTTAAACGCTCCAATGTATAAATGATATCTTCATCACAATTGGAACCGGGAAATATTACTACTCCAAACTTCATGCTACAAAACTAATATAACAGCTGAAATTTGAACGAATATAATAGTTAAAAAGTGTTAAACTGGAAATAGATTATACCTGCAAGCAGCAAAAAAAACAAAGTTTCATAGAACCATTTTTTACCGGCATACAAAAAATAATAGGCAAAAAACACCGCCGCGGGTACGGCACACAGCAAAAAGTGGTTTAAATTAAAGTGTTCCTTCACATAAAACGATGCCGCGGCTATCAAAAAAACCCAAAACAACAATTGGAACGATTTGCGTATCTGCACATAGCTTTTGAAAAAGTTTTGTCGCAATGTTACAAAGCAAAGGCCCAAAATAAGTATAACAGGAATGAGTATGATGTAGTTATAATAATAGATATTGATGCTTTGCGGAAATTTAGTACCCAGCGGCAGCCATATGCTGTAAAACTGGTTCATCTGATCATGCAGGTAATAAATAACCGCCAAAAAGAAAAAGATAGTGGCATAGCCGATGATTCCCGACATCCATTCGCGCCAGTTAAAGGGCCTGAAAATTACCAGGGCTATCCATATCAATAAAAATAGGTAAATGAACGGCAAATAAATGAGTGTGCCCAGCGCCACTATCATCCCCACATCATAAGCGGTTGATTTAGCGTCATCGCCTTTATAAAAATCGAACAGCTTGAACAGCATCCATATCACTAAAAAATTGCATATTAATGGCGGACTAAGCACTAAAAAAGGTGTGAACAAGCCTGATATTGTTACGTACATCAGGGCCGGCAAAAAGGAAGGCTTGCTTAGTAAATTATTACGATTGACAAGGTAGTTAAGCAGTAAGGCTTGTATAAATACCAATACCGCCGCTAAAAAAATATTGGCCCCGGTTGAGAATACATGTTCGTATGAAAAGGGTATCAGCGTACGTGCAAAGGGCTCGACAAATGTAAATTCAATATTAGCAGGTGCATTAAGCGCATAGCCAATACGTGATACGAAAAGCACAATGGCTAGCCATAAAGCATTAAGCGGATTAAAACTCCTGAATATATTTATCATTACTATTTGTTGCCGGGGGACAATATTAGCAGAAAAACCGCTTATGATAAAACGCCATTACGCTTTTGCGTATTTATTTATCATATCATGCACTATCTGCGCGGTTTCATCGGGGAAATTTACCTGTATTTTTTTATCATCGCTCAGCCAGTTGTTGATGTGGGTATCAAAATGCTCATCTATCTCGTTAATAACCGGCACACCCAATCGCGAGGCCGATAGCGCGTTGCAGCGCTGCTCATACTGGCCAGTCATGGGTATCATCATCACCTTTTTTTGCAGGAACAATGCTTCGGCTGGCCCTTCAAAGCCGCCACCGGTGAGCAGACCCGTGCTGCTGGCCAGGCTTGTGTTAAATCCCTGGTTATTTACCGGGAATATCTGCACATTGCCTTCGCGGTAAGGCGTTTTTTGCCGTTTGGAAAAAATGTGCCATTCCACCCCATCGGCTTTGCGTAAATGTTTAAGCAAGGTTTTATCATCATAAGCCGGCAGGTAAACGCTGTAATGCCCCAGGTTTGATGTTTCTAAATTCCGGATCTCGCTGCGGATAACCGGCGTATGGATAAAATCGGCATACCGCTCAAAATGGAAACCGATATGGTAGGTAGTGGGCGAATAATATTTAAAAAGCCATTCGGCATAGTTCCATTTTTCGGGCCGTGGGGTATCAGGTGATATAAACGAACACTGGTGACTTAACGAAACCGAAGGTATCTTCTGCAACCGACAAGCCCAGGCGCTAACGGGCTCAAAATCGTTAATGATAAGGTCGTATTGCTTTAGCGGCAGGCTGTGCATATCCTTCCAAAGCTGCGGCAGATTCATTATTTTAAAGGTGGCCCAGTTATCAACCCCGCCTTTGGTGCCAAATACAAAACTAAACCCATGATATTGATATTTAAGCGGCTGCGATAAACTTACCTCCGCCTGCGTACCGCTCACCAGCAGGTCAAGCTCGCCATATTGCTGCAGCAGCGGCACAATTTCCCGCGCGCGGCTGATGTGGCCGTTCCCCGTACCTTGTATGGCGTAAAGTATTTTCATTGCAGATGTTGGAAGGTTGAAATGTTTTAATGTTGAAATGTTTATTTAACATTCCAACACTGCAACTTTACAATAAATCTTTTAAAAAGTTTTGATTAACCTTTAAACTTTCCAACATTTCAACCTTACAACCTCCCTACGCCGGCTCCTGCCTAAACCTTTCGAGCAAACTTTTTACATCCAGCTTGGCATCCAGGTCCTCGGCATCGGTTTTATCATCCTCATTATCATCCTTAACAAAATCTTCGGGGCGGTATTGGAATATTTTCCACTTTTTGTCGTGGTATTCTAAAGCGGTAAGGTTTTCCACCCAATCGCCGGAGTTTAAATAGATCACGCTGCCTTTTTTTTCTGTCGATTCTATCTTCCTTATCTCGGCCTGGTGTATGTGCCCGCAAATTACAAATTGGTAGTTTTTATCAACCGCGAGGTCGGCGGCGGTTTGCTCAAACTGGTTGATGAATTTCACCGCGTCTTTAAACCTCGCCTTCACTTTTTTGCTGAAGCTCATCTTCTCACGGCCCATTTTGGTTAACATCCAGTTGGTAATGCTGTTCAGCATTATCAGCGTATCATAGCCAACCGCGCCCAGTTTTGCCAGCCATTTGGAGTACTGCATGGTTACGTCAAACACATCGCCGTGGAATATCCAGGCTTTTTTACCATCAATGTTCAGCACTATCTTATTCATCAGTTGGAACGAGCCCATGTTAAAATCGGCAAACTTGCGCAGCATTTCATCATGATTACCGGTTAAATAATATACCGGGATGCCCTCTGTAACAAACTTTAAAATGCGGCGGATCACTTTCATGTGCGCCTCGGGCCAGTATGACTTGCTGAACTGCCATATATCAATTATATCGCCGTTCAGTATCAGCATTTTGGGTTTTATGCTTTTTAAATATTTAAGCAATTCCTTTGCGTGGCACCCATAGGTACCCAAATGCACATCAGATATAACTACTATATCAACTTCGCGTTTTGCCATGAAATTTTGGGGGATAATGTTCCTTCCGGTAATTAAACCGGTAATTTGTGTGAGAGTAGCTAAGCCAACGTTTATTCGTTGTCTTCGTCTTCATTTACTTTTAGCTCGTAAGGGCTGAAATAATACACTGCCAATAAGCAAAGTATCACTATTACAACCATGTATGAATATTGAAAGTCCATTACTAAAGCGTTTTACAAAAATAACTACCGCAAATTATTTTAATGTTAAGACATAGTTAAATATCAATGGTTTAACCAGCTTGCATCAAACATTAAATTTTATTTTAATGAGAAAATAAGATGTATGAATGAAATTGAGGTAAAATCAGGTTTACTTAGAGAAACCCTTATCGATTCTTTTCAATTGCTTCAAATGATGCTGCAAATGAATGCGGATAAACTTTAACCATTGCGCGGCATTCAACATACCCAAACGGGGGTGTTTGGAACGGTTTTTTAGGGGGACATCATGAATAGCCGGGAAAGCTTCTTCTACCCGTTTACGGCATTTAATGATCAGGTTTTTAGCCTCTTCCTTACTTATTTTGGTTATCGGCGTTTTTGACGATACTTTCTCAGGCACCTTTACCTTCACCGGCGGGAAACGATGAAGCAGCATTACATACCTGCCCCAAAAATTCAAGCCGTCTTTAGTGGGTTTGTTGCCCATTACGCATCTGTCTATCGCCATGAACGATAGCAGTGTAGCCTGCATAATATGCGAGTAAACCTCTGCGTATGACCAGCCGCCGTTAGCCGGTGTAACATCAAACTCATCATCAGGAATAGTATCCAGTTGCGCACGGTAGTTATCCAGCACCAGGTTTAGCAGCTTATATTCTTTTGCAATGCTCACAGGGTAAAGTTAGGCGAATAAAATTTAATTACTCTATGTCTTTGGGATCGATTCCTGCTTGTTTGAGTATCCGTGTAAAGTTACTTTTTTCAAATCTTTCGCGTGCATTGGAACTACAGTACGCTTACCGGTAATTTTATTCAAAAAAATTTGGCGACTGCCTTTTGTGCGAATAAGTTCGAATCCATGAGTAATCAGGATAGCTATAATTTCTTTAGGCGTGAATGATTTCATCCGCTTTAGGAAGCAAATGTTAAAGAATATTCAAGACTCCGACTATCGTCAGGAACTGGTTCGCCATCCTCCTCTAAACTTTCTACATATAAACTAATTGCCTCCTTTGCCATTTCTATAGCCTCATCAATAGTTTCCCCTTGTGTGAAACATCCTGGTAATGCCGGAACGCTCACACTAACCCCCCCCTTCATCTTCAGGAGTAAGTAATATACGGTAGGTACGCTGTTTCATACTTCAAATTTACATATAATTCTTTCTTACAACAACCCCATCAATTCGCCCAAACTATTTATCTGCACCGGCACATCATCAGGCTTGGGTGCGTGATGCGGATTAAAATAAATAGCATCCATACCAAAATTCAAAGCGCCGCGTACATCTGCTTCAAGGCTGTCGCCTACCATAATGCTTTCCTTTTTCGTAGCACCCGCCAGATCAAGCGCGTGCTGATATATGGCTGCATCAGGCTTATTAACGCCTACCACTTCAGATATGATAATGTTTTGAAAATAACCCCCAATATTTGTCCCCGCTATTTTTATTTCGGTTGATTCCTGGAAACCATTCGAGATCAGGTGTAATGCGTATTTACTTTGCAAATATTGCAGCACTTCATGCGCGCCCGGGAACAGGTTGGTTTTTGTGGGGCACAGCTTTACATAATCATCCTCAAAACCTTCGGGTATTAAATCGGGATGCAAACCCAATTCCAAAAAAGTTGTACGAAACCGCGCCTCACGCAAATAATCCTTGGTTATCGCCCCGACATGGTATTGCGCCCAAAGCTTATGATTATTGCGGGTATAAATTTCAATAAACAGGTCAGCAGAATGCAGCCCGCTTTCTTCCAGTTTATGAATGGTATATAACTCATGCAAAGTTTCTTCGGCATTCTTATCAAAATCCCAGATGGTGTGGTCAAGGTCGAGGAAAATGTGGTTGTATTGTTTCATAGCGATAGGCAAAATTAATAATTAAATACTAACTGCTTCCCCTACCCTCTTTCCTGGCAGCAGAAGAGAGGGTGGACAAGCGCAGCGAAGTCCGGGTGAGTCAACGGAGCGCGTTTAAATATTTTGTTCCTGTTGACATACAGTTGTCACCTACGCATATTTACTTTGTCTTATGATATTACGAACATTCATAAACCGAAATGGTTAGCCTAATGTAAACTAATCTCTAATCACTGATTAACTAATCACTAATTCCGTATTTTTACATATTCTATGGATTTCAATTTAACTTCAATATACAAACCCACCGGCGACCAGCCCGAGGCCATCCGCCAACTGGTTGAGGGTGTAAATAATAACGATACTTACCAAACCCTGCTGGGTGTAACCGGCTCGGGTAAAACGTTTAGCATAGCTAACGTTATACAACAAACGCAGCGGCCCACACTCATATTAAGCCACAACAAAACCCTGGCGGCACAGCTATATGGCGAGTTCAAACAGTTTTTTCCCGAGAACGCGGTAAACTACTTTGTATCCTATTACGATTATTACCAGCCCGAGGCTTTCATCCCATCGTCAAATACTTACATTGAAAAAGATCTGCAGATAAACGAGGAAATTGAAAAATTGCGTTTACGCACCACCTCGGCCTTAATGTCGGGCAGGCGGGATGTGATTGTGGTTTCGTCCATTTCCTGCATCTATGGCATGGGTAACCCCGAAGATTTTGCCAGTTCTTCGGCCATGCGCTTGGTGAGGGTGGTTACCAGTACGCGGTCGCCCATTTTTACGGTTTTATCTACCTCATCCAGCAGGTCATCAACCTGATTAATTACCGGGCGAACATCAATTACCGGGTCGAGCAACCCCGTTGGCCTTATCACCTGTTCAACCACCACACCGCCCGATTTTTCTAACTCAAAATCACCGGGCGTAGCACTTACATAAATGGTTTGTGGTGCTAATCCTTCAAACTCCTGGAAATTCAGCGGGCGGTTATCCATCGCCG
>Ga0206994_1182_pt1 | contig 11090 bp, 10 predicted proteins | sample Alteio_BWMinCont_4_FD_153485 | JGI IMG/M metagenome (GOLD analysis project Ga0206994, IMG submission 153485) | Enriched cells from forest soil in Barre Woods Harvard Forest LTER site, Petersham, Massachusetts, United States -... | ecosystem: Environmental > Terrestrial > Soil > Temperate forest >...
TTATCCTTATTTATTTGGTTTCGGTAAATCCTTGCCAGGAATGGTTTTACCGCCAGCAGCATAAATGTAACAAATAGTATGGCAAGAATAATAGTGAATAAGGAGCTCGAAATGGCACCTGCTTTTGCAATAGCAATTACTGCGGCAAGAATACACCATCCAATAACATCATTTGTTGCTGCACATAATATAGCCATCGAACCTATTGGGGTTTTAGTCATGCCTCTTTCCTGCAATATTCTTGCCAGTACCGGGAAGGCTGTAATACTCAATGAAATGCCAATAAAAAGACAAAATGACAAAAATCCTACTCCGGCAGGAGCATAGAAACCATAAAGATAATATGCTAACCCGGCTCCCAGCAGAAAAGGGATAACAATGCTGGCATTGCTTACAAATAAAGCGTTACGCGCAGTGCTTCGGATGACGGTAATGTCGAGTTCCATACCAACAATGAACATAAAAAATGCCAATCCTATCTGGCTTAAGAATTGCAACGTACCCAATGAATTCTCCGGGAAAATGAAATGGAAAAATCCCGGGAATAATAATCCCATGGCGGAGGGTCCTAAAAATATCCCGGCCAGTATTTCTCCCACCACACTGGGCTGGCCTATAAGAGTTAAAATTAAGCTGAATATCCTAGAGATAGTAATGATTAATAAAATCTGAATCAGGAGCAGGCTTAGGGGGTGTTTTGCATTCTCCTTAAATTGACCAATAGCCTGGGACAATCCCATTATAGGAACAGCAACTTTTGAAATATCTTTTTCTGCCAATACGGTTTGAGCTTGCACCTGTATTGGCTTCACAGGAAGCTGTTCCCCTTTGTTAATTATTATATATAATCCTGAAACAAGGATTGCTATTACAAACAGGTTCAGGGAAAATATTTTTTTCATTTTATGTCTTATCCAACATTTATGATGGCAATATAGTTAGTTTGCCAATATGATTTGTGGTTTATAATTTTACCAATAAACATTTTTAATTCATGTGCCGAAGTTCTTCATTTTTCTCATCTTTGCTTTGCCATGCTGAAGAAACTAAATATACAAAACTATGCCCTGTTTGATTCCGAAGAGGTTGGGTTCCCTTCTAATTTGTCGATAATTACCGGAGAAACTGGTGCTGGGAAGTCTATATTGTTGGGGGCTTTATCTTTATTACTGGGTGAACGAGCAGAAGCAGATTTAGTAAACGACAAATTGAAAAAGTGTATTGTGGAGGGAATTTTCCTGAGCGACTCGGAAGAGGTGAAGAATTTTTTTTCGCAAAATGATTTGGATTACGATTGGGAAATTACCATACGTCGTGAAGTTTCGAAAGATGGAAAATCAAGGGCGTTTATCAATGATACCCCGGTAACTTTAACCCAACTAAAAACTCTTACGGCAAGGCTGATAGACATACATTCCCAGCATGAGAATTTGGTATTGAATGAAAGCGAGTTTCAATTGTCCGTTTTGGATGCGTACGCTGCACACAAAGATGTGTTGAACGAATACTGGCAAAAGTTTTTACGATATAAAAGTGTTGGCAAGGAATTAGAGAAATTAGTAAATGAAGAAAATGAGACAGCTAAGGAAAAAGATTATTTGGAATTTCAATTAAAGGAAATACTTGATGCCGGGTTGGTGGAAGGGGAGGAGAAAAAACTGGAAGAAGAATTAGAATTGCTCAATCATGCTGAACAGATAAAAGGAGCCCTAATCTCGTCCGCAGGCATTCTTAAACTGGGAGATAAGAATGTGTTGACATTATTGGTTGAAGCGAAAAACAAATTATCTCCCATTGTGGCATATAATCCCAAACTAGCCGAACTCTTGGAAAGGTTAAACACAGGTATTATTGAACTGAGGGATATTGCAAGTGAACTTGAATCTCTGGAAGAGAAAATAAATCATGACCCGGCAAGGGTTGAACTGTTAACGGAAAGATTGGAACATATATATCATCTTTCTCATAAACACAGGGTGAATACGGTAGCGGAACTGCTAAAAGTACAGGAAGGCATTTCGAACAGGCTAAATAGCATCGCATCCCTGGAAGACTCCATAGCCAAATTAAATAAAGAAAAAGACTCACTGCAGAGGCAATTAAAAACATTGGCGACTCAAATAAGTGTAGACAGGGAAAAAGTCATCCCGGTTCTCCAAAGCGAAATTCAAAAAAACCTTAAGGAACTTGGAATGCCCGATGCTCATTTTAAGATTGAGAAAAAGGTAATGGATAATTTTACCTCTCATGGGACGGATGAGGTGCAATTTCTTTTTTCTGCCAATAAGGGAAAAGAATTGCGGGAGATTGAAAAGGTAGCGTCGGGTGGGGAACTGTCGAGAGTTATGCTCGTTATTAAGTCATTAATTGCAAAATATACCGATTTACCTGCCATTATTTTCGATGAAATTGATTCAGGTGTATCTGGTAAAGTGGCAGGGCAGGTGGCAGAACTTGTATTGAAAATAAGTAAGGCTATGCAGGTCATAATGATTACCCATTTGCCACAGATTGCCAGCCGGGGAGATGCTCATTTTCTGGTATATAAGGAAAATTTAAAGAATAGAACAACCACCAGGATTAAGCGGCTTTCTACCGAAGAGCGTATTGATGAAATAGCCCGGATGATAAGTAGTGGAAAACCTGGCACTTCGGCATTGAAAACAGCTTCAGAAATGCTGGAAGGCAAATAAGTGCAAAAAATCTTTCTGCTATCTTTGCATTTAAAACCAACCCTGAAAATTATGTCACACAATTTATTGAAAGGGAAACGAGGTATCATAACCGGGGCTTTAGATTCTAATTCCATTGCCTGGAAAGTAGCTCAAAAAGCTCATGCTGAGGGAGCTGTTTTCACGTTAAGTAATGCGCCTATTGCCCTCCGTATGGGTGAAATAAAGAAATTAGGTGAAGAGACCAATGCACAGATTATTCCTGCTGATGCTACCAATATGGAAGAGATTACAGCGCTTTATAAACAATCCATGGATGTGTTAGGAGGGAAGCTTGATTTCATTCTTCATTCTATTGGTATGTCGCCCAACATAAGGAAAAATATTCCGTACGATTCCCTCAATTATGACTTCCTTGTAAAAAGCCTCGATGTCTCGGCTATTTCGCTCCATAAAATGCTTGCAGCAGCTAAAAGTATGGATGCTATAAGTGAAGGAGGGAGTGTAGTTGCCTTGTCTTATATAGCTGCCCAGCGTGCCTACCCATTTTATAATGATATGGCAGAAGCAAAAGCCATGCTCGAGTCAATTGTGAGGAGTTTTGGATATCATTACGGTAAAGCAAAAAAGGTGAGGGTTAATTCGGTTTCCCAATCGCCCACCAAAACAACTGCCGGCAGTGGCATTAAAGGATTTGATGAGTTTTATGATTATGCCGATGCTATTTCTCCTCTCGGTAATGCAAGTGCGGAAGATTGCGCCAACTACTGTGTTACTCTTTTTTCAGATATGACCCAGATGGTAACTATGCAGAATCTCTATCATGACGGGGGCTATTCAACCACAGGGGTTAGTACGGAAGCTTTACAAGGTTTCCAACAAAATAAATAAGACCAGAGAGCGTTATTCGTTCCATGATGCGACTTAGAATCAAAAGGCGGCTCTTTTTATTGGCGATAGGAACACTTATCTTCTGTAACTGTTTTTCACAGGAGGATACCAGTGGTGCCCAAAAATCAATTCCCAGCCATGCATTAGCACCTGCGCCTGCGCCATCGGAAGAAATTTTCTATAAAGGCTCGCTGGAAGGCGGCGGCGGGATAATATATCCTATTACCAATAAAGCGTTATGCAAAAGTCTGGCAGGAGTCTATTATTTGCATTTTTCGGCGAACTATGTATTTGCCCCGCATCTTTTTGTTGGCTTGGAATTCGAGGATTCCCAATTTGGGAATACTTCAAGTGTTGCTGCCTATAATACGTTAATGTATATTTATAGTGGTGGTGGGAAGTTTGGCTACTATACCTATATGCAGCATGATTTCTTATTTTGCTATTCCATAGCTTTTGGACCGTCGCTCATTAAGTATGTTGGTGCTCCTGATCCTGCTCCCAAAGGCGGTTTTATACAGAGTTCATTTTTTATGACGCCTAATGTACTTGCATCATACAGAATAAATGATCAATTACGAATCGGGCTCGAAGCTTCGGTTGTGTTAACAGGATATCGTTTCGACCCTGCCTATACCGGTATTAGCCAGTACATTGTATATGATCCTACGAAGGATATTAATGCTGTTACAACCTATATTGAATGGGGATTTGGGGTTTATTGGGCTTTTTCTGAACCCAAAAAATAAAATCACTTCTCTTAAGCGATGAAGACCTATAACGTGGTTGGTTTAATGTCCGGTACATCGCTCGACGGCTTGGATATCGCATACTGCACGTTTATTTTTAATAGAAACAAATGGCAGTATTCTATTAATTGTGCCGAAACAATAAAATATGATAAGCAATGGCAATTAAAATTAAAAAATGCATCGCATTTTACAGCCGAAAAGCTGTTGCAATCTCATAGTGAATATGGGATATTTCTTGGCAAAAAAGTTCAGGCATTCATAAAGAAAAATAATATTAAGGAGATAGATATAATATCATCGCACGGGCATACCATTTTTCACCAGCCTGCAAAGGGAGTTACTTTCCAACTGGGCAACGGAGCTTCTATTGCATCTGTTACCGGAATAAAAATAGTATGCGACTTCCGGACACTGGACGTCGCATTAAATGGACAGGGGGCTCCATTGGTACCCATTGGTGACAGGTTACTATTCTCTGAATATGACTTTTGCTTAAACCTGGGAGGGTTTTCTAATATTTCATTTGAGAATAAAAGCACCCGGATAGCGTTTGACATTTGCCCGGTTAATACGGTGCTCAATTATCTTGCAGAAGCCAAAGGAAAAAACTTTGACAAAGGAGGCAAAATAGCCCAATCTGGAGACATAAATTTTACACTATTAGAGATATTAAACAAACTGGAATACTATGAAAAGCCTCCTCCAAAATCACTAGGCAGAGAATGGGTAGAGCAATATTTCTTGCCGGTAATAAATTTCCATACAATCTCAATTGAAGATAAACTTGCAACTGTTACAGAACATATTGCCCGGCAAATTTCCGATGTGATTAAGGGTTCTAAAAGAGGAGGGAAAATTTTAGTTACAGGCGGAGGTGCCAATAATAGTTTCCTTATAGCAAAATTAAAAGAGAAACTACCACTTTGCAATGTAGTATTCCCTTCCGAAACCCTCGTAAATTTTAAAGAGGCCCTTGTGTTTGCTTTTCTTGGGGTTTTACGAATGGAAGGGAAAACAAATACCCTCTGCAGCGTGACAGGTGCTACTAGGGATAGTTCAGGGGGAGTAATAGTTGAGAATTAATTAGTAGTCGTCGTCTCCGTAATAGTCGTCATCGTCATCATCGTCCATGCTATTCAAATCTTCAATAGCAGGGCTTTCTTCTATGAATTCAATTTCCGTTTCTTCGATGTAATCGGTTTCTTCATGCTTGTCTTTTTCTTCTTCGTCCTCGTCAACTGTAAAGAAATCTTTTTGGCTTTTCATCGATTTATTTTCCTTTGCAGGAGGAGAGGCTTTCTTCTTTTTTGACTTTTCAGCTCCTTTTGCCGGCGAGGTCACAGTCTTTTTCTTTTTGAGGGCTTCTTTATCTTCTTTTTTCTTTTTTGAATCGTCTTTTTTTGACGCAGAAGATTTTTTTCCACTCGTGCTTTTCGTTGTGTTCTTTTTTGCAGGAACCGCTTTAACACCAGATTTCACAGGTTTTTCTTTTTTTTTCTTATTGTCTTTAAAATTGGTCTTTTTTCCCATGGTAGTAAGTTTAGTTTTGAATGAAAATCAGACACACGCTGCAATTATAATTATTATTTAAACACAAAGATAAGTAACATTTATTTCCGTATAACGTAGACGAACTAACAGTATTGTGTTCATATATTAATACTTCCTAATTAATTTAGTATCGAAGGGTAAAATACTTTAGCGTTTAGAAAGTCAATCTTTAAAGTAACCCTTATGATATATCATTTGCTATTACAAGTGCCTGCTACGGCTGCTAAAGTTGGTGCAGCTATAGTCGATACTACAAAGGCTATTGCCGGGCAAGCCGCTCCAGCGGTTGAAGACAAAATGTCGCTCTTAGAGTTAATATGGAAGGGAGGCATTATCATGATTCCTCTTGGAATATTATCGTTGATTAGTGTATACCTTATTATTGAACGGTATATTTTTATCAAAAGGGCTTCCCGCTCCGGGAAAAATTTCCTCAATTCTCTGCGCGATTTGATGCACAGCAATAACCTCGAAGCTGCAAAAGCTTTATGTAAAAATGCCGATAATCCCCAGTCGCGGATGCTTGCAAAAGGAATCAGCAAAATAGGAATGCCCTTTAAAGATATTGAAGATTCTATGGAAAATGCCGGAAGGATAGAAGTATATGCATTGGAGAGAAATCTTAATGTCCTGGGAATTATTGCAGGAATTGCGCCTATGTTTGGGTTTATTGGAACCATCCTTGGTGTTATAAAAATATTTTATAATATTTCACTTGCCAATAATATCAGTATTGGGTTGATAGCCGGAGGGCTGTATGAAAAAATGATAACTAGTGCTGCCGGTTTATCAATTGGTATATTCTCGTTCATAGCCTTCCATTGGCTGAATATAATGGTGAATAAAACTATTCAGAAAATGGAAATAGTATCTATCGAGTTTCTCGATATGTTGCAGGATGGTCAAAAAAATATCCACGCGTAAGTCTCATTAAATCTTTTCAGAGATGAAAATAAAAAGAGAAAACCGGTTCAGCGCTCATGTAGAAGCATCTGCCATGAACGATATTATGTTCTTTCTGCTGTTGTTCTTTCTTATTGTTTCTACCCTCGTAAACCCAAGTGTAGTGAAGCTAACGTTGCCTAATTCTAAAAAGGTACAGGAAATGAATAAGCAGGAAATAACCATTTCAGTTACGGCTCCATCCAAACCGGGCTTGAAGGATCAGAAATATTATTTGAATAACCAGCAAATAGAACTCGTCGATCTTGAACCTGCTCTCAAAGCTAAAATTGCCGGGCTGCCGGACCCGACGGCTGTACTGCGATTTGATAAAGCATTAACCATAGAAGATTTGGTGGATATTCTGCAAATAGGAGCTGAACTTAAAATTAAAATGGTGCTGGCTACACAGCCCTTAGCCAATAAATAACGAAAATGGCAAGTCTCGCTCTCAAATCTGATAATAAACAAGAGAAAAATGATAGGGCGCTTGCTGCCATCATTACGCTTATTATTCACGGAGGGTTGTTATTGTTTCTTCTGTACTACATTATTACAACCCCCATTCCGCCCTACCCAACACCTCCGGGCGGTCCTGAATTGGAACTCGATTTTGGTAATTCAATTAATGGTACCGGTAATGTGGAAGCCAATAAAATTGGGAATAAGCAAAGTGAAGAGAATAAAGTAACGCAGCCCGTGGCTACTCCTGTTAAGGCAAATAATCCTGTTGTTACTAATGATGTGGAACCTACTACAGCTATGAATACGAGTAAGAAAATTACCAAGGTTCCCGAGAAGAAAGATACAGCCAAGCCACAACCCCAGTTAGATATTCAATTGGCGGGAGCTTTGAATAAATTTAAAAGTGCAAAAGGGGCATCCGGAGGGAATGGAAATTCGGGAGAGGCAGGTAATGCAGGTAGCCCTAATGGAACTAATCCGGGCACTGGTATGGGTTCCGGTAATGGGCTTGGCACCAGTTCAGGAAAAGGATTTTCGTATGATTTGACAGGAAGAGAATTAGAAAAAAGGCCCCAACTGGTTACTAATAATCCGGTGCAGGGCCAGATTGTGGTGGGCATAACCGTCGACCAGGATGGTAACGTTACAGAAGCCATACCGGGTGTAAGAGGAACAACCATTACCGATGCCTCTTTATATGTGCTGGTAAAGGAATCAGCAATGAAGATAAGATTTACTAAAAGCCCTGATACACCGGAGCAATCAGGGACGGTTACATTCAATTTCACCATACGGTAGATTATTTATATTTACCAAATCTCTTATCCCTCCAAATGAGAAGCCGTATAATTCTAAAAATAGTCGCTTTAGTAGCTATAATAATGGCTTGTAGTTGCCATCATAAAAAGCTAACAGAATTCAAGGAGATAGAAGTTAATGGCCTATATTCGTTACAAATGCCTTGGTATCTTCATTCTACCGATGAATTAATGGCTTTTAAATCGCCAGGCATCCAACAATATGAAGATAGTGTGGGAAAAATTTGTCTGTTGGTTTTTGATTCTTTAAGAGAGGATATAGGCATAAGCACCTTAAGGGTATTTTATGATTCCATGGTAGCTAATCCGGTTATTGATTCTGCTCAAATTACACTTGCTCATTTGGTAAAAGTGGATAATGATTCGACCTACCAGGCTGAGATTACAGGTATACTTAACAGGAACAGGGTTTTTAGTGAAATTGAGACAATTGCAACACCCGATCGCTTCTATTTTATAGTGGCATGGGCAGGGCTGGAAAGGCGTGATGAGTTGAAACCGGATATGGAGAAGATGCTTAATTCCTTTAAGGATATAAGCCGTTCAAAAAAATGACATTTCTATGACAATCTCGTGGAGAGTTTAATGGACATTTGTACCGTTAAATCTTCTATGAACAGGTATTCTGCAATTGCTTTCAATCATCATTCCACCGGAATTAAAAACCTGGGTGAACTTTTTGTAGAGGAAAGTATATTGACCGAAAGGCTTCATGCCATAAAAAATGAATTAAAAGCAAAAGGTATTATGTATCTCTCTACTTGTAATCGGGTGGAGTTTATTTTTTCTTCTTTGGGTCAGTTTACAAAAGGTGAAGCCAACAAACTTCTGAATACTTTGCATCCGGAATGGAGCAAAGGAAAAGTGGAAAGGTTTTCAAAATCTGCATTGATTTTTAATGGTGAGGATGCTGTGAAACATGTTTTTAGAGTGGCTTCATCGTTAGATTCCTTGGTGGTGGGTGAGAGAGAAATTATAACCCAAATAAGGAATGCCTATGAATGGTCCCAAAAGCAAAATTTAACGGATGATTTTATCCGTATTTTAATGCGGAAAACCATTGAAGTTGCTAAAAAAGTATATACCGACACTAAAATTGCTGAAAGGCCTGTTTCTGTAATGTCTCTCGCTTGTCGCAAGCTGCAAGATTGGCGTGTGAGCAGCCATTCAAGAGTAATAATGATTGGGGCGGGGCAAACTGCAGACGTACTGGTGAAATATTTAAGTAAGCATGGGTTCACAAAGTTTGTCATTTTTAACCGTACCTTAAAGCATGCTAAGGAACTTGCCGCAAAATATAATGTGGAAGCATATGCGCTGAAAGAACTGGAAACTTATAAGGGAGGGTTTGATATATTAATTACATGCGTAAATAGTTCAAAGCCAATAGTAAATAAGGAGCTGTTCAATAAGTTAAGAAATGGTGAGAAGACAATGAAAACCATAGTAGATTTAGGAATACCCTTTAATGTAGATAAAAAAGTACTTGGTCTTGATAATGTTCAGTACGTCACCACTGCCAGTGTGGAAGCTATAGCAAAGGAAAACCTGGAAGGAAGAAAATCAGAAATGAACGCTGCCAACCAAATCATTGATTCCGGCCTTGAGGAATTTTATAAAGATATACAGGGACGTAAAATTGAACTGGCTATGAGCGAAGTTCCCCAACAAGTACATAAACTTAGGGAGCAGGCTATTTCAACTATATTTTCTAAGGAAATAAGTGCCATGAGCCCTGATTCGAAAGAGGTACTCGAGAAGGTTGTGGATTATCTGGAAAAGAAATATATCAGTATTCCTATGCAACTTGCTAAGGAAATTCTACTTAACCCGGAGATATACAGTTAAGAGACATATCTTCTAATTTCATTTTTTTGGTTGATATTTGTAGACATGGAGAAGATCTCTGCCAATACTATTGATAGTTCTGACTTGTTAGAAAATCCGGAGAGTGTAGATTTTCCGGAGAGTCTTTTCAAGATTGCTTTTAAAATTACCAATAATGGAATGGCTATTCTCAACAAATATCTTCCGATTGTTGTGAATGACCAGTTCCTGGGAATCATAAAAAGAAAAAGAGAAGAGGTTATTGGCAAAAATTTAATGCAATATGTTTTCAAAGACGATGTTCCTCACGTAACGGAAGAGATTGTACGAAACCGAAGAGTTATTTATGAGGCAAGGGTTATAAGAGGGGATGATTCAATAGCATACCTTGAGCTGAGAGGGCACCCCATCATATATAATGGTGAAAAATGCAGAATGGTTTTAGTGCGGGACATTACTGCAAAAAAAATCAGTGAAAAACTTTTTCTCAATTACCTGAATGTACTGGAAGCTTTTCCTGAAGCCATTTGTGTACACGATTCACGAGGGCATATTCTGTACACCAATCCTTCTATGAATAACCTGCTGGGTGCTGAGTCTACAGAGCAGATATTGGGAAAACAAGTAATGAATTATGTGTTGCCGGAGTTTCATTCTATCCTGAAAGAAAATAAAAAGCGCTTAAGGAGGCTAGAATCAACTGCCACAAGGCTTATAACCATCAGTACCGGGAAAGGTAAAAAAACGGTGAAAGCAGAACTCTCGGCGCTTCCTTTAAACTGGGGCGATGAAACCGTTGTTTTAGCCGTATGCCACGATATTTCATTACAGGAAAGAATTCACAAGAATGAGCTGGAGAGACAGGTTATGGAGGCCGTGAATGAACGTTTAAAGTGGGAAATATCGGAACACCAGAAATTAGAAAACAGGCTCAAAGAAATGGTGGAAGAAAAAGAGTGGTTGCTGAAGGAGGTAAACCACCGCGTGAAGAATAACTTGCAAATCATTACCAGTATACTAAATCTTCAGATTAACCAGTTGCAGGATAAAAAGTTGGTTCCTGTAATGAAAGATTTTCAAAACCGGTTTTATGCTCTTTCTTCTATTTATTCCAGTTTATACCAGTCGGAAAACAAAGAGGAAATTGATATTTCAGCCTATCTGAAAGACTT